>JAESGK010000343.1_pt1 | contig 21578 bp, 16 predicted proteins | sample 9269681 | NCBI WGS metagenome assembly JAESGK01 (sample SAMN14515347, study PRJNA621673) | algae metagenome | isolation source: Timaviella obliquedivisa GSE-PSE-MK23-08B and co-occurring heterotrophs from... | place: USA: Grand Staircase Escalante National Monument, Utah | collected 2006-08-15
CTCTCATAAGCCGCGACAACAGACTGCTTGAACTCCAAACTATATTTGCTCATCAAAAACCCCCCGAAAGTGGATGTCCAACTTTCGGGGGTCAGTTCATTTTCCCAATCGGCGGGCTTTTCTGTATCAAACAATCAGCAATCAGGCGCGCTTGGCATCAACCGAGAGGGCACCAGCACCGAACGTCGCGACGAACAGGAAGCCACCTGCAATCGCAAGGTTCTTCATGAAGTGAATGTCATTGCCGGCGACCGAGAAATCACCGTGGCCGACAAACGCAGTGGCGACGCAGAACAGCGCCAGGATATAGGCGGCCGGGCGGGTGAAGAGACCGGCGAGGATGGCGATACCGCCGAGCAGTTCGACAGCGGTCACAAGGATGGCCGTGACCATCGGCAGCGGCAGGCCCATGCTGCCGAAATAGCCGGCGGTGCCACCAAGCGCCGTGAGCTTGCCGTAGCCGGCGATGATGAAGAGGATCGAAAGAAGGATACGTGCGACGAGGAGGACTGCACTTTGCTGCATTGGAAAAGACTCCGGTTTGGGTTCGTTGTTGACGACAGATTTATCAGCAATTCCAAATTGATCCAGCCCTTGAGGAGGAAACACATCGTTCACTATTAGTAGACGACAGACGTAGATCGTCAACCATGTACGGTGGGACGGACATACGCTGCAGAGCGCAGCGGCAATTCCGAGCGAACATCAACTGCAGACGCCCGCCATTCCGGGTTTTGCGGTGTTTTCTGTTGCAACACCGGGAAGACTGCGAGAAGAATTTCAACGGGGTCGTCATGATGACGCGGATGGGGATGCGGTATGAGCGAAGTCAACAAAAGTCCCGCCTTCTGGCGTTCCTTTCCGATCTTCGAGGAATTCGACAAGGAGACGGTCGCAGCGATCGCATCCCTTGCGACCTATCGCAAATGGACCGCCGGAACGGTCATTTTTCAACGCGGCGACGAAGGCAATTACATGATTGCCGTCCTGTCGGGCCGGATCAAGCTGACACTGATCACGCCGCAGGGCCGCGAACTGCTGCTGCGCCACATCGAGGCCGGCGCCCTGTTCGGCGAAATGGCTATTCTCGACGACCAACCCCGCTCCGCCGATGCAACCGCGATCACGGCGACCGAGGGTTATGTGATCAGCAAGAAAGCCTTTCTCGACTTCATCACCCACACGCCGCATGCCGCCGCCTCGATCATCCGCTATCTCTGCCTGCAGCTGCGCGACACGACGGACCGGCTGGAAACAATCGCCCTTTACGATCTGCATGCCCGCGTGGCGCGCTTTTTCCTGGCAACGCTGAAGCAGATCCACGGCAATGATCTGCCCGAAAGCGCCAACCTGCGCATCGCCCTCAGCCAGTCAGACATCGCCGGCATTCTCGGCGCCAGCCGCCCCAAGGTGAACCGCGCCATTCTCGCCCTGGAAGAGAGCGCGGCAATCAAGCGTGTCGACGGTGTGATCACCTGCCATATCGGCCGCCTGCAGATGATCGCGGAACCGGAAGAGGAGTAGGGTCTTGAAACGCTTCCGCCTGTCGCGGGTCAGGCCGCTCTTTGCCGGAGCTGCGGCAAGCCTGCTTGGCGCATTGCTGCTGTTCTTTCATGCGGGGCCGGCGCTTGAAACGCAGAGGGAACTCTTTTTCGATTCCCTCACCCAATGGGTTCCAGCGCCCCAATCGGACAAGATCGTCGTTATCGACGTCGACCGCAAATCGATGCAGCAGTCGCCGGACAAGACCTGGGGACGGACGGAGACGGCCGATCTCCTGTCCAGACTGTCGAAGGCCGGTGCCAGCGCCGTTGCCGTCGATTTCATCTTCAGCACCGCCTGCGATCCGGCGGAACCATCCAATGTCGCGCTGGCGCAAGCGGTTTCCGGGGTACCGGTCATTCTCGGTTTCCTGATCGCCGATGGTGGACCAGAGCATCCATCCCCGGTGCCGCCAGTCGCCGTCAGGCGGCCGGTGACGATCCCCGAACTCTGGTTCATCGACGGGGCGGAAGCATCCTGCAGTTTCCTCCAGAGCGCTTCCCATTCGGCAGCGGCGGCATTTCTGGTCGGCGACGAAGACGCCCGCATCCGCCGCGTGCAGGCCTATTCGATTATCGGCAACGATGCCTATCCGGCGCTGGGCCTCGAAGCGGCACGCCTGTCCAGTGGCGGCAGAACGCCGGTCCTCGGCGGGCAACCCGCCTGGTTGAGGCTTGAAAACCAGCTGATCGAACTGGATGAAGATGGCAGCATGCGGTTTGCGGCAAGCCCGGCGCCGGCGATCGGGGCGCGGACAGTCTCTGCAGGCGATGTGCTCAGCGGCAGCGTTCCTGATCAGCGGTTCATGGGAAAAACGGTGTTTGTCGGCAGCAGCCTGCCCAATCTCGGCGGGCTGCGCTCCACCGCCTCCATGCCACTCGAGCCGTCGGTGCAGATCCACGCCGATATTGCCAATGCGGTCCTGACGGGCTTCATTCCCTTGAGAGATGCGAAGCTCCCGCTGCTCGAGGCCGCGCTTTCCCTGATCGGCGGGTTGCTGGTGGCCTTTATCGCCACGCGCCTGCGGCCGGTTACCTCGGCAGTCTTGGGCATTCTGGCAATTTCCGTAACGATCGCTGCAACAGCCGCGATCTATGCAGGCTCCGCGCTCCTGGTCGATGCCGTCAGCATCAGTCTTGCCCTGATCTTCGTTCTTGCCGTCACCAGCACACTGCAGTTCGCGCGTGTCCGGCGCGCGGAATCGACAGCGCGCAGCAAATTCTCGCAATACCTGCCGCAATCCGTCGTTGCCCGCTACATCGACAACCCGGACGATGACCGCGTGGCGGGCGAGGAACGGCCGGTCACCGCTCTCTTCACCGATATCGAGGGCTTTTCCACGCTGTCGCAGAAGCTTGCGCCGCGTGATCTCGTCACCCTGCTTGATATCTACTATGCCGAGGTCAACGGACTGGTGGCCCGGTATGGCGGGATGGTGGACAAGGTGGTTGGCGATGCGGTGCACGCCTTCTTCAATGCGCCGGAGGACCTGGAGGATCATGTCAACAAGGCAATCGACTGCGCCGAGGCGATCCGGGCTCTGACGGAGGAAATGCGCCGGCGGCAGGGGTTCGCCGAACACCAGTTCGGCCGCACCCGCATCGGCATCGAAACGGGGATCGCCGTGCTGGGCGAGGTCGGCGCCGGCGGCAAGCTGGATTATACGGCGCATGGCGACTGCATCAACCTTGCGGCCCGGCTTCAGGAGGCCAACAAGTTCCTCGGCACCGCCATCTGCATCGGCCCGGAGGCTGCCGTCCAGAGCGGCCGCACGCTACGCTCGGTCGGCATGCACGAAATCCGCGGTTTTGGCGAAATGGAACTGTTCACCAGTCAAGCCTGAGACCGGTCAGCGCTGCAGCCCGGCGCTGGCATAGGCCTCGACGATCCGGGCTTCCTTCCATTTCACGGTTTCGTTCGGCGCATCTCCGGGCCTGGCGATCTCGATGCCTTCACCGGCACCCACCAGCCGCTGGACGCCGCCGGCATCGACCGCCACCTGGCCGTGCTCGACGAAAACGGCAAAGACGCCGCGATTGGGACCTGCGAAGAACTTCGTCCCCCGCACCCCGATCATGCCGAAGGTGGTGCGCAGCGCCAGATCGATCTTCGGCAGGCCTTCCGGCCGGTCGAACACCATCTGGCCCATGCCCAGTTCCATCGTCCCGCCCTGGCCAGCGATGAAACTGTCGAGCAGAAGCTCCGTCTTGCTGCCGAGCAGGATACGGGTGTCGCCGACAAGCGCCAGATCGGCAAAGCCGTCGCTGCCGGTCGCGACAAAATCATTGTCCATGATCTGCCCGCCTGTCTCCAGTCCTTCCTGCTTTTCCGCCCGTTTGAGACTGACCTTGCCACGCACGTCCGATGCCTTGCCGATCACCGTGCTGGCCCGGGTCGGTATGGCGGCGAAGCCCCCGGCAACCAGCGCGCAGCCGGCCAGAAATGTCCTGCGTCCGATCAGACTTTGCCGCAACGGATTGATGTCTCGCGTCATTGTCCTTGCTCCCTGTTCAAACAATCCGGCTTCCAAGCAACGTCCCGGCTGGCAGGCTGGTCCATCGCCTGCCCCGCTGCCGGGACCATTCTTGGCCGGTGCATGTGCTCATTCTCCCCGCCGGCCGCGTGACCGGCTGTTTCCCAAGGAACAGCCGCAGACCGTTGCGCACCATAAAGTGGCACAAACACAAAGGAGAGCGCCATGAAAAATGAAACCGGCAAGCGCATTTCGGCTGTCAACGCGATCCTGCTCACCCTCGTCAGCCTGCTTTCGGTCACGGCGATCACTTTGCCTTCGGCTCATGCCGCCTCATCCATGACAGCGGCAGACCAATGCGACGCGGAAGCCGGAAGTGAGCACGACCTGCAGCGCAACATGGCCTTTCGCCCCGTGGCGACCGAAGACATCCGCATCGGCATTGCCCTTTCGGCTTGCCGCGAGGCCTATAACCAGGGCGCCGGACCGCGGCAGACCTTCGAGCTAGCCCGCGTGCTCCACGCCGCCGGCCAGCGCGGACGGGCCATGGCGTTGCTGGAAAAGGCGGCCGAAGGCAACCATGCGGCCGCTATGGTGAACTACGCCGTAATGATCGGCGAACGCGGTGACCACGCTGCCGGATTCGCGCTTTACCAGAAGGCTGCGGCCACCGGAAACATCCTTGCCGCCTACAATCTCGGCGTTGCCTATCGCGATGGCGTCGGCACACCGGCCAATGGCGCACTCGCCGCGCAATGGTTCGAGCGGGCCTCCGTCGCCAAGGACAATCTGGGCGCCTTCAACCTTGCAGTCATGCTGGACGAGGGGACGCAGGTCCTTGAAGACAACCGGAAGGCTGCGCAATTCTACAAGCTGGCCGCCGGCCGCGGCAATGTCGATGCGATGATCAATCTCGCCCTGATGCTGGAAAGCGGCGAAGGCATGCCCGCAGACCCGGCCGCTGCCGGCGCCATGTTTGCAATCGCAGCAGCCAAGGGCGACGCCTTTGCACAAGCCAAGATCGCCCCCCAGATCGATACCGTGACCACGGCCGGCATCGACCCCAACGAACAGGCCAGCCTCATTTTGGCCAAGACCAGCCGCCTGAAGTGAGGCAGGCTCGTCCCGCAGGCGGCGCGCGGATGCAACTGTCCTCTCCAAAAGCATCGCCTGCCGCAGATTACTGATCTCCGCTGACGTTGCCACGCCGGCGGATTTTTCGTTGAATGGTTACGGACATGCCTCAGCAAATTTGCAGGCTGACACAATCCTCCCAATTATGTTGCTTGACGGGCGGCTCCTGCACGGACAGGTTGATGTCGTTAATTAGCAATTTCTTTTTTAATCGGATTGCCGGCAATGACGAAGCTGATCATTTTGACGGACCTGCATATGGTGCCCGAGGGCCAGTCGATTATCGGGCTTGATCCGTTCCAGCGGCTCGCCGCCGGTATCGGGCACGTCAATCGCCATCATGCCGATGCGGACCGGGTGATCGTCATCGGGGATCTGGCGCACCGTGCCGACCGGCCTTCCTATCAGAGGCTGAAAGGCCTGCTGGACCAATTGATTCCGCCACTCGCCATTACCATCGGCAATCACGATCACCGCGAAACGTTTCTCGATGTCTTTCAAGGTGTCGCGCTGGATGAGGATGGCTTCGTCCAGCAAGTCATCGACTTTGCCGATTGCCGCGCCGTGATCCTCGATACGCTGTTTGCGCCACCCTATGACTATCCGCGTAGCCATGCCGGTTTCCTCTGTACCAAGCGGCTAATCTGGCTCGATCGGCAACTGGAGACCGCCAGCGGCCGCCCTGTTTTGCTGTTCATGCATCACCCGCCGCACGCCACCGGCTTTAGCGGCATGGACCTGATCCGGCTGATCAACGAGGTGGATTTCTACGATGTGGTGAAGCGCCGGGGCAATGTCCTGCATATCTTCGCCGGCCACGTGCACCGGACAATCTCCGGCTCCAGCCGCGGCATTCCGTTTTCGGTGTTCAAGAGCCCCGTCCACCAGCAGCCGATGCCCTTCGACGCACCCGACGCTTCTCTTGCCGTCGACGAACCCGCCGCCTACGGGATCGCGGTGATGACGGACACGGGCATCCTGGTGCATACGGAGGATTACGAGATTGCGGTGAGAGAAGCGGTTGTGGCGTGACGGTCAAGCCCCTCCCCCTTTTGGGGAGGGGTTGGGGAGGGGACTTCCTTTCTAAAAAGAAAGAAACCCCTCCCCTCCGCTTCGCTCCGACCCTCCCCACAAGGGGGAGGGTTTCGACTGCGTGTGACGCAGCCCATTCCGTTCGCTCGCAAATTCAGCTACCCTATTCTCATGACCCTTGCCGTTCCCACCGATGATTTTGACTGCCAGAGTTGCGGCGCCTGTTGCAGCTATTCTGAGGACTGGCCGCGTTTTTCGCTGGAGACGGACGAGGAACTGGACCGTATCCCCGCTGAATATGTTTCTGCCGATCTCGGCGGCATGCGCTGCGAGGATAATCGCTGCTCGGCGCTCGACGGCGAGCTCGGCGTTCATGTCGGCTGCAAGATCTATGCGGTGCGCCCGATCGTCTGCCGCACCTGCATGCCCGGCGACGACGAGTGTCTGATGGCCCGTCACAAGCTGTCGCAGAAAGTGCTTCTCTGACGCCGGATCGTCCGGCTCTATTTCGATATGGCCGCACAGTGCACGGTTTTTGCAATTTATTTCGGTGAAATATCCGGCATCACGTTTATTTTCCCGGATAGCCATCCGGAGACCTCTAGCCTATTTTGCGCCCATGAATTCCGGGCCGCGCCGCGCGTGCCTGACAGCTTCGAAAAGGGACGATTTCGATGAGCCAGCCGCAGCCGCACAATACCTTAGAAACCCCGACCACTCCCTTTGCCGATTTCGCCCCGCCGATCGCCGAGCAGACGGCATTGCGCCAGGCGATCACCGCCGCCTACCGCCGTCCCGAAACCGAATGCCTGCCGCCGCTGGTGACGGCTGCCACCCTTTCCGACGATATCCGCGCACGCGCCAAAACCACCGCCCGCAAATTGATCACCGCGTTGCGCGCCAAGCACAAGGGCTCCGGCGTCGAGGGCCTGGTGCATGAATATTCGCTGTCGAGCCAGGAAGGCGTGGCGCTGATGTGCCTTGCGGAAGCTTTGCTGCGTATTCCGGATACGGCCACCCGTGACGCGCTGATCCGCGACAAGATCGCCGATGGCGACTGGCGCTCGCATATCGGCGGCGGCCGCTCCCTGTTCGTCAATGCCGCCACCTGGGGCCTTGTCGTCACCGGCAAGCTGACCTCCACCGTCAACGACCGCGGCCTGTCGGCGGCGCTGACCCGCCTGATTGCGCGTGCCGGCGAGCCGGTGATCCGCCGCGGCGTCGATATGGCGATGCGGATGATGGGCGAGCAGTTCGTCACCGGCGAAACCATCGACGAGGCGCTGAAGCGCTCCCGTTCGCTGGAAGCCAAGGGCTTCCGCTATTCCTACGACATGCTGGGCGAAGCGGCGACGACAGCCACTGACGCCAAGCGCTACTATGCCGATTATGAAAACGCCATCCATGCCATCGGCAAGGCGTCCGCCGGCCGCGGCATTTATGAAGGCCCAGGCATCTCGATCAAGCTGTCGGCGCTGCACCCGCGTTATGTCCGCGCGCAGTCGGCCCGCGTCATGGGCGAACTGCTGCCGAAGGTGAAGGCGCTGGCGCTGATCGCCAAGAGCTACGACATCGGCCTCAACATCGACGCCGAGGAAGCAGACCGGCTGGAACTGTCGCTCGACCTGCTCGAAGCGCTGCGCCTCGATCCGGCGCTCTCCGGCTGGAACGGCATGGGCTTCGTCGTCCAGGCCTATGGCAAGCGCTGCCCGTTCGTTCTCGATTTCATCATCGATCTTGCTCGCCGCTCCGGCCACCGGATGATGGTGCGCCTCGTCAAGGGTGCCTATTGGGATGCCGAGATCAAGCGCGCGCAGATCGACGGTCTCGACGGCTTTCCGGTCTATACCCGCAAGATCTACACCGACATTTCCTACATCGCCTGCGCCCGCAAGCTGCTCGACGCGACCGACGTGATCTTCCCGCAGTTCGCCACCCACAATGCCCAATCGCTGGCGACGATCCATGAAATGGCCGGTCCCGATTTCAAGGTCGGCAAATACGAGTTCCAGTGCCTGCATGGCATGGGAGAGCCGCTGTATGACGAGGTTGTCGGCAAGGCCAATCTCGACCGCCCCTGCCGCATCTATGCGCCTGTTGGTACGCATGAAACGCTGCTTGCCTATCTCGTCCGCCGCCTGCTCGAAAACGGCGCCAACTCCTCCTTCGTCAACCGCATTGCCGATCCGGCCGTCTCCATTGACGAGCTGATCGCCGATCCGGTCGATACCGTCCGCGCCATGCCGGTGATGGGCGCCCAGCACGAGCAGATCAAGCTGCCGGTCGATCTCTATGCCGGGCGAGCGAATTCCGCCGGTCTCGATCTTTCCAATGAGACATCGCTGTCGTCGCTGTCGGATGCGCTGAAGGCCAGCGCTGCGATCGGCTGGGCGGCCGCCCCGAACCTCTGCGCCGAAAAATTGCGCGGCGAAAGCCGCCCGGTGCTCAATCCCGGCGATCACCGCGATGTCGTCGGCTCCGTCATCGAGACAGCCGAAGACGATGCCCGCCGTGCCGTCGAGATCGCCCTTGCGGAAGGCGCCAGATGGAGCACCGTTTCGCCCGCTGAGCGCGCCCAATGCCTGGTGCGCGCAGCCGACCTGATGCAGGAACGCATGCCGACTTTGCTCGGGTTGATCGTCCGCGAGGCCGGCAAGTCGCTGCCGAACGCCATTGCCGAAGTCCGCGAAGCCATCGATTTCCTGCGCTATTACGCCGAACAGGCGACCCGCACGCTGGGTCCCGCCCATCAGGCGCTCGGTCCCATCGTCTGCATCAGCCCCTGGAATTTTCCGCTGGCCATCTTCGCCGGCCAGATCGCCGCAGCGCTGGTCGCCGGCAATCCGGTGCTCGCCAAGCCCGCCGAAGAAACCCCGCTGATTGCCGCCGAAGGCGTTCGCATCCTGCATGAGGCCGGCATCCCGGCCGAAGCGCTGCAACTGCTGCCGGGCGATGGCCGCGTCGGTGCAGCCCTTGTCGGCGCGCCCAACATCGCCGGCGTGATGTTTACCGGTTCGACGGAAGTCGCCCGGCTGATCCAGGCCCAGCTTGCCGACCGTCTGTCCGCCTCCGGCAAGCCGATCCCGCTGATTGCCGAAACCGGCGGCCAGAACGCCATGATCGTCGATTCGTCGGCTCTTGCCGAACAGGTCGTCGGCGACGTCATCGCCTCTGCCTTTGACAGCGCCGGCCAACGCTGCTCGGCGCTGCGCGTGCTGTGCCTGCAGGACGATGTCGCCGATCGCGTGCTGACCATGCTGAAGGGCGCCTTGCACGAACTCGATATCGGCCGCACCGACCGTCTTGCCGCAGATGTCGGACCGGTGATCACGGCGGAAGCCAAGGGCATCATCGAAAAGCATGTCGAGACCATGCGCGGCATCGGCGCCAAGGTCGAGCAGATCGCGCTGCCGCCTGCCACCTCGCAAGGCACGTTCGTACCGCCGACGATCATCGAGCTGAAACAGCTTTCCGACCTCAAGCGCGAAGTCTTCGGCCCGGTGCTGCACGTGCTGCGCTACGAGCGCGACGATCTCGACCGGCTGATCGACGACATCAACGCCACCGGCTATGGCCTGACGTTTGGCCTGCACACCCGCCTCGACGAAACGATTGCCCATGTCACCTCGCGGGTGAAGGCCGGCAATCTCTACGTCAACCGCAACATCATCGGCGCCGTCGTCGGCGTTCAGCCGTTTGGCGGACGTGGCCTCTCCGGCACCGGCCCGAAGGCCGGCGGACCGCTCTATCTCGGCCGCCTCGTCACCACGCCGCCGGTGCCGCCGCAGCACAGCTCGGTTCATACCGATCCTGTCCTGCTCGATTTTGCCAAATGGCTGGACAGCAAGGGCCTGAGAACACAGGCGCAGGATACCCGCGAGACCGGCAGCCAGTCGGCGCTTGGTCTCACCACCGAGCTTGCCGGTCCGGTCGGCGAACGCAACCTTTACGCCCTGCATCCGCGCGGAAAAATCCTTCTTGTGCCGCAGACCGCCGATGGCCTCTACCGCCAGCTTGCCGCAGTTTTTGCCACCGGCAACATTGCCGTGGTCGATACGGCATCCGGCCTCAAGGAAGCACTGGCTTCGCTGCCGGCAACCGTCGCCGCCCGCGTGGCCTTCACCGCCGACTGGAGGATGGACGTGCCCTTTGCCGGGGCGCTGATCGAAGGCGAGGCAGACCGCGTCCGCGCCGTCAACAAACAGATCGCCGCACTTCCCGGCCCGCTGGTTCTGGTCCAGGCAGCATCGACGGCCGAGCTTTCCAAAAACCCGGACGCCTATTGCCTCAACTGGCTGCTCGAAGAAGTCTCCACCAGCGTCAACACGGCGGCGGCCGGTGGTAATGCGAGCCTGATGTCGATCGGGTAAGACGCCCGGGGTGGGCGCTGGATTTGTGAAGCGCCACTCCATCCCCTGCCGTCATCCCTGTGCCTGTCACAGGGATCCAGCGGCGCCGCGTCTGCGGCGCCAAAAGACTCTTGTTTCCGTGGGGAAAAGGTGCGCCCACCGCGCCGACGCGCGGTGACTGGATGCCCGCCACATGGGCGAGCATGACGGAGGTCAGGGACCGGTCCACCGGAAACGAACATCTTGGCACCATGCCACCCGATGCGCTATCACCGCGCAAACGGGCGAGCCAATGTTCACGCTTCAACGCATCGAAACCCACGCGCAGGACATCAAGAAGAGCCGGTTTTTCGCCGTTTGCGGGCCCGTGTCGAGCGAACAGGCCGCCAAAGACTTCATCGCCGAACAGTCCGACCTGACGGCCAGCCACAATTGCTGGGCCTTCCGCATCGGCCAGACCTACCGGTTCAACGATGACGGCGAACCAAGCGGCACGGCCGGAAAGCCGATCCTTCAGGCGATCGACGGCCAGTCGCTCGATCATGTCGCCGCCATCGTCATCCGCTGGTTCGGCGGCACGCTTCTGGGCAGCGGCGGCCTGATGCGCGCCTATGGCGGCACGGCGGCCATCTGTCTGCGGGCGGCGGAGAAAGTGGACGTCATCGAGACCATCGGCGGCAATGTGGATTGCGACTTTGCCGATCTGGTCCTGATCAAGGCCAGACTGTCCGCTCTCGGCGTGAGCGTCCTATCGGAGACCTTTACCGGCACCGGCGCGCGGCTTTGTTTGAACATCCCCAAACAGGCTTGCGGTCCCGCCGCAGCCATGATGCTCGATCTCAGCCGGGGCCGGTCGCTGCTGAAACTGGACGATGTCTGACTAAGGTTCGTTCGGCAATGCAGGAACAGGTCCGCAAGGGGAATTTTCGATAGATCGATAAGACAGGCGTCCGCAAATCTTTTCCACGACTTGCATCGATATCGCGCCTTGCGCGTTTAGCAACACCCAACAGGACACCATCATGCGCACAGATCAATGGCTTTCCCTTCTTGTCATCGCCTTGATGATGGGTGCGTTCCTGTGGGGACGCTACAGATATGATGTGGTTGCCGCCGGCTCCCTGCTGGTAGCTGTTGCGGTGGGGATCGTGCCCGTCACCGAAGCATTCTCGGGTTTTTCCGATGACATCGTCATCATCGTGGCAAGCGCCCTGGTCGTCAGCGCAGCGATATCGCGATCCGGCATCATGGAAATCGCGCTGCGCCGCTTTTCACCGGAGCGGCGGGGGCCGCGGATCCAGCTGCTCCTCCTCGTCGCCGTTGTTGCCATTCTTTCAGCCTTCATCAAAAATATCGGCGCACTGGCGATCATGATCCCCGTCGCCTTCCAGATGGCCCGAAAGTCGCGGGTATCACCGTCGATGTTCCTGATGCCGATGGCGTTTGCCTCCCTGCTCGGCGGCCTGGTGACGCAGATCGGTACCTCGCCGAACATCATCGTCTCGCGGGTGCGCGAGGAAATCACCGGCACGCCCTTCACCATGTTCGACTATGCACCGGTCGGTGCAGCCCTGACGCTTGCCGGGGTGATCTTCCTCACCCTTTTCTACAAGTTGCTGCCGGAGCGCGTCAAAGAGCAGGCGTCCATGGATGAAGCCGTCAGGATCAAGAACTACACCACCGAAGCCCGCCTGACTGCCCAATCCTCCGCCATCGGCCAGTCGATCAGCTGGCTGCAGCGGCCTGCACAGGGCGATGCCATGGTCACCGCCATCATCAGCGGCAGTGACAGGAAACGCTCGCCGCTGCCCGACACCGTGCTGAAGGAAGGCGACCTGCTGATCATCGAGGGCGAGCAAGGCGCGCTCGACAGGATCGTCAGCGAAGGCAAGTTGCAGCTTTCCGATCGCAAGCACGAAAAGGACAAGATCAAGGACGTCGGCTCGGTGGAGGCCATCGTCGGCGAGCATTCCCAGCTGATCGGGTTGAGCGCCAAGGACGTATCGCTGTTTGAGAATACCGGGCTTAATCTTCTGGCCGTCAGCCGCCGCGACAAGCGCTTCACCGAGCGCCTGGGAGAGATCAAGATCCGCAATGGCGACGTGCTGGTGCTTCAGGGCGATCTGCGCAGCCTTCCGGATCTCCTGCGTGCATGGGGCTGCCTGCCGCTGGTCGAACGCGACCTGAAACTCGGCAGCGTCCGCAACGGGCTTGTTCCGCTGCTCATTCTGATTGTCACCATGGGCGCGACAGCCTTTGGCGGCGTGCCGGTGGCTTACGCCTTTTTCGCAGCCGCATTCCTGATGATCGTATCGGGATCGCTGCCGCTCCGGGACGTCTACACGCACCTCGACGCGCCGATCCTGATTATGCTCGCCGCCCTGATCCCGATCAGTGACTCCTTGCGAACCACGGGCACAACCGATGTCATTGCCGATCAGCTTTCGCGAACTGCGACGATGCTGCCGTCTTACGGGGCGCTGGCGCTCATCCTCGTGGCCGCCATGGCCGTGACGCCCTTTCTCAACAATGCAGCGACAGTGCTGGTGATGGCGCCGATTGCGGCAACCTTCGCGGAAAATCTCGGCTTCCGGCCGGATGCGTTCCTGATGGCGGTGGCGATCGGCGCGGGGTGCGACTTTCTCACCCCCATCGGGCATCAGTGCAACACGCTGGTCATGGGGCCAGGTGGCTATCGGTTCGGCGACTATGCCCGTCTTGGCCTGCCTCTTTCCGCGATCGTGCTTGTGGTCAGCGTGCCCATGCTGCTGCTGGTCTGGCCGATATAGGCCGGCATCCCGGCTTGACAAACGGGTTGCGGCGAAATTCCATGGGCCGTACGGTCTGCTTGGCGGTCTGTCATATCCGGCGTAAAAAGATCTGCAAAAAGATGTCCTGCCTCCCCGGCAGGATCATAGGGCGGCGGCGTCACCAAACGAGGACTCAACCATGAAAAACAGAACACTGGGGCGCACCGGCGCAACCATTTCCGAAATCGGCTTCGGCGCCTGGCAGATTGGCGGCGCCTGGGGCGACGTTTCAGAGGAAGACGGCAAGCGCGCGCTGAACGCGGCGCTCGATGCCGGCGTGACCTTCATCGACACGGCCGATGTCTATGGCGATGGCCGTTCGGAAAAGATCATTGCATCCGTGCTGAAGGAACGCGGTGGCGACAAGCCGTTCGTTGCCACCAAGGCCGGCCGCCGGCTGAACCCGCATGTGGCCGAGGGCTACACGGCTGCCAATATCGAAGCCTTCATCGACCGCAGCCTGACCAATCTCGGTGTCGAAACGCTCGACCTCGTGCAGCTTCACTGCCCGCCGACCGAAGTGTTCTACCGGCCGGACATGTTCGGCGCGCTGGACGGTCTCACCGTCAAGGGCAAGATCCGCAACTATGGCGTCTCGGTCTCGACTGTCGAGGAAGCGCTGAAGGCGATCGAGTATCCGGGTGTCGCGACCATCCAGATCATCTACAACATCTTCCGCCAGCGTCCGCACGACCTGTTCTTCGAGCAGGCGCAAAAGAAGAATGTCGGCATCATCGTGCGCGTGCCGCTGGCGTCCGGCCTGCTCTCCGGCAAGATCACCGCCGACACCAAGTTTGCCGATGACGACCACCGCACGTTCAACCGCAACGGGGAATTCTTCGACGTCGGGGAGACCTTTGCCGGCGTACCGCTGGATGTGGCGCTCGAGGCCGTGGAGCAGGTGCGGCCGCTGGTGCCACAGGGCGCGTCGATGGCGCAGTTCGCGCTTGCCTGGATCCTACAGAGCCCCGCCGTCTCCGTCGTCATCCCAGGAGCTCGCAACGAGGCGCAGGCCAGGGCCAATGCCGCCGCCAGCGAGCTGCCCGCGATCCCAGCCGGAACATTGACAGCTCTTGCCGATGTCTACGAACGTCTCATCAAGGTTCACGTTCACCAGAAATGGTAAAAACCAGTGCCGCGCCGGTTCTCCCGGCGCGGTTTCTGTTGAGCCTTTGCGGCGATCTTTCACCGGCACATCCCTAAGCGGCGATTTCCGCGGATTTATGTATTGATGATCACACCGGAGACGGAACGGCTTTTTCCGGCTATAGCGGCCCTGCCGGAGCGTATGGTCGCCCGGACAGAATGACCTAACCGCCGGAGAACAGCATGGCGTTTGATCCCATCAAGGCACTCACCCATTATTCGGACGCGGAATGCACGGTCCAGTTCCTGATCGCCGGAAGCATGGCGTCGGTTTTTCCATCATTGGAAGCAGCCGTGATCTTTGCCCGCGAAAACGGTGCCGGCTGGAAAGACGTCGAGATCACCGTGCACCTTGACCGCGAAGACATCGTCTATGCCACGGGAAAGACCCGCAGCCTGATCGAAGCTTTGCGGAAGAAGAGATAATCTGGATTTATCTTGCGCGCTGGCGCAGCGACACGCTGCGGCGGCGTTTCGCCATGGGCGAAAATTATTTTGTCTTACTGATAAGTCATTGAAAGAAATGGCGCACCCGGAACGATTCGAACGTCCGACCCTCAGATTCGTAGTCTGATGCTCTATCCAGCTGAGCTACGGGTGCTTCTCGCTGCGGCGTCAACCGCTTGCGTGGCGATCCTCTAAAACGTCCCACCGGGGAATGCAAGCGAATTTCGGCAGAAATTTTACATTTTGATGAATTCGCCCGCTTATATCCTTGAAACTGTGGATGGATTTCAGCCGCAAAGCCTTTCCACAGCGCCGTTTCACCCGCATCGGAAGGGTGTCTGGAAATATGCCGTCAGTGTCTGGCCTTCGAGCGGAAGGCATCAAGCGGCACGGGGCGGTCGGGTAATTCGATTCTGAACAGGGTTCCCGGCGTCGGTTTTTCCACCAGCGCGATGGTGCCGCCATGGGCGAGCACCAGCTCGCGGGCGATGGCAAGCCCGAGGCCGGTGCCGCCGGAGCGGGCGGAGCCCCTGAAGGCGGTAAACAGGTGTTCGCGCGCCTTGGGCGGCATGCCGGGGCCGGTGTCCTCGACGGAGATGCTGACGACGCTGCCGGTGCGCATCGCCGAAACGCTGATCATCCGGGCAACAACGCTGCCGGCTTGATCGTTCATCAGTGCCTGCACGGCATTGCGGCAGATATTGTGGACGACGCGGAATAGCTGTTCGCTATCGGCATCGACCTGCAGTCCGTCCGGAATCTGGATCTGGAACTCGATCCCGGCATTCGGGTCGATCGCCAGCATTTCACCGACGTCGCTCACCAGCGGCCGCAGCTCGACAAATCGACGATGCGGTTCCGGCTCGGTGGTACGGCCATAGGACAGCACCTCGGTCGTATAACCGACGGCACGGTCGATGGTGCGCAACAGCGTCGGCGCAAAGCGCTTGACGATCGGATCGTCGACATCGGCGAGGCGGTCGGAGATCAGTTGTGCCGACGCCAGGATATTGCGCATGTCATGGTTGATCTTGGAAACGGCAAGGCCGAGATCGGCAAGGTTCTTCTGCTGTTTCAGCGTCTTCTGCAGCTGCTGCTGCATGGCAGAGAGATGCTGGCCGGCGATAGACAGTTCATCCCGGCCTTGTGACTGTTCCAGCACGCGGGCCGGATCGGCTGGTTCGGCTGCGAAATCCTGCATGCTGGTGGTCATCCGGCGGATCGGCACGATCATCAGGCGGTTGATGGCAAGAAAGATCAGCGCGGCCGTAAACAAAGAGATGACCAGCGACAGGAAGAACACGTTGCGGGAATAGACCAGCATCGCCTTGCGCAGGCTTTTATCCGCCATGACCACTTCGATGATTGCGTCGCTCTCGCCGATGGGGCCATAGATCCGCACGACCTTGTCGCCGCCGAACAGCAGCGTGTCGAAGGCATCCCGGATTGCGGTGATCGGCGTCATGGCGGCAACGTCGTACTGGGCATCGATTTCCGGCGGCATGTCCACCGCCGCGATCAACCGCGATTCATCCTTGCGCCTGAGAACGATGGCCTTGGTGCCGGTCGCCATCAGCGTCTCCTCCTGCACCGGCCGCGACAGCGTCACGTCCTGCATGCCGTCGACCACGACACCAGCCGCTGCGGCCGTATTCAGCCGGTCTTCCAGCCAGCGGATACGCATGTTGGCGACGGACGGCACGAAAATCAGCACTTCCGCCAGCATGACGAAGACGACGGTCAAAAGCAGCAGCTTGCCGGAAAGGCCACGGAAAAAGCCGGCGCGAAGGGGCTGCCTTTGCATGGACGCGGTTTCTTTAAGCTCTGCCGTCATGTCGCCGAATTCCATCGTCTCAGCCGAAACGTCTCAGCAGGCGGATGATGGCCCGGACGAACGGCGTGCGTGTCAGGGGCGTATAGTAGGCGATGACGGCGCGTTTTCCAATCTCCGTCATGGTCGGATAGGGCACGATGGCATTGCGGACATGGCGCAGCGACTGGCCGTTGGCGATCACCAGGCTCCACATGTTGATCATCTCGGCCGCACCGGCGCCTGCAATGCCGACACCGAGGATCTTGCCGCGCGGGCCGGTCACGATCTTGATCAAGCCCCCGGTCGCCCGCTCCGCTTGTGCACGATCATTTTCCGCATAGGGCCAGCGCAGGATTTCGACACGCCGGTGGCGCGCGCGCGCGTCCTTTTCGCCAAGGCCGACGGAGGCGATTTCCGGATCGGTGAAGGTGGCGCGGGGAACGATATCGCGGTTTTCCCGCGCCGGCAGCCGGAACAGGATTTCGCGCAGCACCAGGGAGGCGTGATAATTGGCGGCATGGGTCAACTGCAGCCCGCCCGCCACGTCTCCGATCGCGTAGACCCGCCGATTTTGCGTCCGCAGGCTGTGATCAACAGCGATGCCGGTTGGCGTCACCGCAATGCCCGCCGCATCGAGACCAAGCCCCGAGGTATTGCCCGTTTTGCCGGTCGCAACGAGCAGGGTGCTGCCATCGATGGTGACCGGGCCGGCCGGTGTTTCGCATTGCACGCGCGGACCCGATGCGGTTTTCTCAACAGACAAAACCCGGCTATTTTCGAAGATATCAATGCCTTCGCCGCGCAGCCGGGCAAGCACGATGCCCGCCAGCTCGGGGTCTTCCTTGGCCAGTGCCCTGCCCGCATCGACGACCGTCACCTTCGCTCCCAGCCGCCGGTGCGCCTGCGCCATTTCCAAACCGGCCGGCCCCGCGCCGATGATGATGAGATGCTGCGGAAGTCTCTCGAGGTCGAACAGGGTTTCATGGGTCAGGTAACCGGTATCAGCAAGGCCGGGGATCGGCGGAATGACCGTCGAGGAGCCGGTGGCGACGACGAAACGGCGGGCGCGGATGGTGAACCCGCCGGCGGTCACCGTATCACGATCGGTAAAGTGCGCGCCGGCCCTGATGACATCAACGCCCATGGCGGTGAACCGCTCGGCCGAATCATGCGGCGCGATCGCGGCGATCACGGCACGGACATGGGCCTGTACTTTTTCAAAATCGATCACCGGCTCACCGGCGAGAATTCCGAATTCGGCCGCCTTGCGAACGGCGTGGGCATGGTTGGCAGCCGCGATCAGGGCCTTGGAGGGCACGCAGCCGGTATTCAGGCATTCGCCGCCCATCCGCCCGCGCTCGATCAGCACGACGGGCACGCCGAAGGCGGCGGCACCCGCTGCAACCGAAAGCCCGGCCGAGCCTGCGCCGATGACGCAGATATCGGGAAAAAGAACCGTTGCCGCGCCGTCAGTCATTTCCGCCCTTGCTTACCGCCTGCCGTTTTTCGCGGACAAATTGCACGAGAAGCGGCAATGCGGCAATGAGGGCGAGCCCGAGGAACGCGACCGTCAGTTCCGGCGTCAGGAAGTCCGAAGGCAACAGCGGCCTGCCCTTTTCCGCCGCATCGCCGATGGCCTGCTCGAAGCCGCACCCGAGCCAGGCGTAGACGAAGGTGCCGGGAATGATGCCGGTCACCGTGGCAAGGGCGAAGGTCCGCAGGCTGACGCCGAAGAAGGCAGGCGCGATATTGACGATGAAGAAGGGAAAGACCGGCACCAGGCGCAGGACCAGCAGATAACTGAACGCATTGCGGCTGAAACCCGCTGCAAACCGGTTGAGGAACGGTCCCGCCCGCCGCCGGAGAAGATCGCCGAAAACCGTGCGTGCGCCTGCAAACAGGAGACAGGAGCCGGCGGTGGCGGCAAGGACGACGATGATGCCGCCGGCCAGCCAGCCGAACAGGAAGCCGGCAAAGATCGTCAGTACCGATGCCGCCGGAACAGACAATGCCACGACGGTGACATAGATGAGGAAGAACAGCGATACCGCCCGCAACGGATACCGCGCCACCATATCCAGCAGCACCTCGCGCTGGTCTGCCAGCCAGCCGAGCGTCACATAGCGGTGCAAACCCAGCCCATAGGCGATTGCGAGACCTGCTGCCAGCAGGGCAAGCGGCACGACGCGCAGCAACAGGGGCTGGCCTGCCGGTTCGCCCGCGCCTTCCGCCGTTGCCCGGGGGCCGTCCGCTGTCAGATGCTGTCTCTTGTGTTCATTCTGTTCCATTGCCGAAGCTTTAACGGGAAAGCGCCGCTTGAACCAATAACGAATGATCGCGGTAAAAAACGTCGCCGTGATCGCCATGTAAAAGCCCGCGGCGCGTGAGGCCCGCCGCGGGATCATTGTTCAAGACCTGGGCCGGCGGCCGGATCAGAATTCTTCCCAGTTGTCCCTCGACACGGCGGCACTGGCCGAACCGCCGCCGAAGGCGCGGGCGACGGTGCCCATCATCTTGCGGGCAGGCGACGCGACCGGACGGGTGTTTTCGCGCACCGGCGCGGCGACAACACGCAAGGGTGCGCCGTCATCCAGCTTGAAGTGGGAGATCAACCGCGCCAGGCTGTCGGTTTCCGCCGAAAGCTTGTGGGTCGCGGCATTGGCTTCTTCGACCATTGCGGCATTCTGCTGGGTCACCTGGTCCATCTGGTTGACGGCGGTGCTGACTTCGCCAAGACCTGTCGACTGTTCACGGGCAGCGGTGGCGATCGAGTGGATGTGATCGTTGATGCTCAAGACCCGCGTTTCGATCTGGCCGAGAACCTGGCCGGTTTCCTGCACGAGCTTGACGCCGGTTGCGACTTCCGAGCCGGATTTGGCGATCAGACCCTTGATGTCCTTGGCGGCACTGGCCGCGCGCTGCGCAAGCTCCCGGACTTCCTGGGCAACGACCGCAAAGCCCTTGCCAGCGTCGCCGGCGCGTGCGGCCTCGACACCGGCGTTGAGCGCCAGAAGGTTGGTCTGGAAGGCGATCTCGTCGATCACGTTGGTGATCTGGCCGATCTCGCTGGAGGCTTGCTCAATCCGGCCCATGGCGTCGACGGCCTTGCGCACGACCTCGCCGGACTGGGCCGCGCTCTGCTTGGCCTCGGTGACCATGACGGTTGCTTCCTGGGCGCGGTCGGTCGAGTTGCGCACGGCGGCGGTGATCTGTTCCAGCGCAGCGGATGTTTCCTCAAGCGCTGCGGCCTGCTGTTCGGTGCGCTTGGACAGGTCGTCGGCTGCGGAGCGAAGTTCCGTCGAGTTGCCGTTGATCGAGTCCGTGGTGGTGCGCACTTCGCGCAGCGTGCTCTGCAGAGTTGACAACGAGTCGTTGACGTTCTGTTGCAGTTCGGCAAAAGCGCCCTGGAATTTGCCGTTCATACTCTGGGTAAGATCGCCATTCGAAAGGCTGGCGATGACACGGCGGGTCTCGTTGACGCCGCTGTTGACGCCATCGACCAGCTCATTGAGGCTGGCGGCGAAGCGGTTGAGGTCGGCATTGCCGTAATCCTTGCTGATCCGCTGGGTAAAATCGCCGGCGGCGGCGGCCGTGACGACGACGGCGATGCTGGACTGCAGATCGGCACTCTTTTCACGCAACGCCGTTTCCTGCGCGTTCAGTTCGCGCACCGCCAGGCCATTGCGCTTGAACACTTCGACGGCACCGGCCATCTCGCCGATTTCGTCCTTGCGTCCGGCAAACGGTACGTTCGTATTGAGGTCGCCGTCTGCAAGCTGCTTCATCGTGCCCGTCAGCTGCAGGATCGGTTGGCTCAGCTGCTTGGTGCCGATGTAGAAAGCGGTGCCTGCACCGATGACCAGACCCAAACCGGCCGTCAGCAGCACCATCAGGATCATCCGGCTTTCAATGAGGCTGATCTCGTTCTGGATCGTATCCAGAGCGGCGCGGTCCGTTTCCACCACAGCATCGATCTCGGCCTGGAACGCCTTGCGGTTGGCGCGATTGAGTTCGTTATTGCCTTGCTCGTTCGCGGCCTGCGGAGAGACTTCCTGGCTGAGACGGGCGGTTTCCGTGCGGAACGTCCGGAATTCGGCGGCGCGCGCAACGACGGCCTCGAAGGCGGAGACCTGCCCGGCTGGAACAAGCGGCCTCCAGTCCGTCAACAGAACGTCGATCTTGTCGAGGTTCTTCGCCAGGCCTTCAGCGAAGGACTTTGATTTTTCCACCGTCGGCGCGGCATAGATACCCCGGGCTTCCATGACGACCGCCGTGACGAGCCGGTTCAGACGCTCGCCGTTGAACGCCCGGTCCGATGCGTTGTCGAACTGGACGAGCCTGGTATTGTATTGTGTGATCACGGTTAGCGCCATGCCGGTCACCGCCAATGCGATCAGGCTCATCACGCCGACGATGAGATAGATCTTGCCTCGAATTTTCATGTACGTGTCTCCCTGGGACCGGCAACAGGCCATGAAAGGCGCAGCTTACGGGCTCTTGCAATCGGGGAAACACTAGGATGGCGATGGTTAACGAAGCCTCTTGGAGGATTGAACAATTCTAGTATTCGGGTCTTAGGGCTTTGTTTAAGCAATTAAATTATTATATGCTAATTTTCAATCGTAAGTTGAACATTACACCCGGCACGATCTGATGCGATTGGCGCTCCAAAACGCCGGAACCCGCGTCAACCCCAGCTTTTCTGCCACGGCCCTGAATCCAGGTTAACGATCAAGCGTCGATGATTTCGGCCATGTATTGAGGGTTTCGTCCGGCTTTGTTTCGTCTGAGCTTGATGCTTCGCTTGTCTTTATGGCTTCGAACCATGTTGA
>JAESGK010000345.1_pt1 | contig 21438 bp, 9 predicted proteins | sample 9269681 | NCBI WGS metagenome assembly JAESGK01 (sample SAMN14515347, study PRJNA621673) | algae metagenome | isolation source: Timaviella obliquedivisa GSE-PSE-MK23-08B and co-occurring heterotrophs from... | place: USA: Grand Staircase Escalante National Monument, Utah | collected 2006-08-15
GACACTTCTTTAACCGTCGCTATCGCCAGCAAAACGTTATCGCCTGGCTAGTCTGATGTTTTATCTTCATCGGCCACGGCTTCCTCCCACGTTTCCCATTTGGGGATGGCGGCATCATAGCCAGGGTAGCCGAAGTTTTGACTTAGCACTCCTTTGTTGTTTGCTGTAATGGCCGTATTTGGAATAGGCCAGTATACGTTGCGTTTGTCCATGGTATAGTTAAACGTACCTGTTCTCACGCTTACGGGGCCTTTGTTATACATGCCGTGGTGCATAATGCGTTGATACCAGTAGCTGCCGCCATTTTCGTCCGTACCCGATTGCCTGTCATACGTATTGGCATCGTACGTATTACCCCACTCGTCCGGTTTACCGCTCAGCGCGAGGCAATATGACACGCGGCTCAGTTCAACGTTGCGCCACTCTTCCAGGTACAATTCACGGGCCCGTTCATCCATGATGTCGCCTATCGTCACCGTTGAATAGAGCTCCGTACACAACGCTCTTTCACGGACTTTGTTTACGTCTTCCGCCGCCCCGGCAGGGTCCCCTAAGTAAAACTTAGCTTCGGCACGCAGCAGATACGCTTCGGCCAGCCTGTAGAAATACCAGTCGCCATTTCCGCCATTGGTGGCACCATTGAACTGGTTTGCCGCAGGATTGGCTTCTGCCGTTACATCCTCCAGGTAAATTTTGTAATGCGGCCAGTCAAACCAGTCACGAATCGTGTCAGTCGCCAGCAACGCACCTGTGTCGGGATGGCGCATGAGCAGATTTTGGCCATAATACGTAGATGTGTTATCGTTGTATTTCAGCGATGTCATCTTTCCCCAGTTGCCGACATCACTACTGTGACGTAAGTCACCCGTGTCGTTCTGGCCGTTTACAGCCCAAAGCGTATGGGTCGCGAAATAGGTGGAACGGAATGTACCGATACCGCGCCCCACCGCTCTCGTGTAATCATATTGCGGATTGTAATTTGAGTTGTTGCGTGCATAGTTGGTTACGGCATTCTTGCCATCGGGCGACTTCAAACCGTTACCGTCACTCCAGAATGGCCCGAAAATACGCATCGTCAGAAACTGAATCATTGATTCTGCTGTCGTACCGCGATTAGGCAACCCCAGAATCACTTCCTTGTTTGCGCCGATGAGTTTATTTTCAGGTCTGTGCAGGTCCCAGATAACGTTGCGCGTAATCGGCCACGTCTGCTGTTCACCGCCGTCGTTGAATGTACCAAACGTTGTTGTCATTAACTGATATCCCGATTGGTCGATCAGTATGTCGGCTTGCTCCTTTGCTTTCGCGAACTGCCCTGTCGCCAGGTAACATTTAATAAGCAGCTGACGGCAGGCACCCTTGTTTACCATTCCAACGAGCGGCGTTTCAGCCTGCTGCGGCACCCACTGCACGGCAAACTCCATATCTTTCGTGATCATGTCCAGGATCGCCTTCTTCGAGGTGGAACGATAGTTCTGCTTGGGCACCTGCAGAATTTTCGTTACCAACGGCACATCGCCAAACTGAAACACCAGCGAGAGATACCGGAATGACCGGTGGAAGTAGGCTCTTCCCAGGTAGGCATTTTTTGTAGCCTCGTCCAGCCCCTCCACACTGTTGATAAAGCTTGTGATGGTGTTGGCATACTTTATCCCATTGTAGGTTTCACCCCAGAAATAACTGATGCGGTTCCGGTCACCATCTTCCGCTCCGGCAGTAGGTGTTAATACCGCCGCAATGTCAGAGAACATACCGGCATCATCTGTTTTGCTGGCAACCGCCAGTTCCGAAAACATATACTCTGTTGCAATCGGAACAGATATATTGTTGCTCGAACTATTGTAGTATGTCCAGTAACTGCGTAGATGGCGGTCGGCCATCGCCAGTACCGCCTGCAGGCCAGACTCCGTACTCAACGTGGTGGTCGGCTCATAGAATGACAGCGGATCGGGCTCTAAAAAATCATCCGAACAGTTGGAAAACATCACGAAGGGTACTACCAGCAACACCTTCCCGAATGAACCACATATTTTTTTAATTGTATTTCTCATTGTCCTCTTCATTATAGCGTAACATTTAATCCCATGGTAAACAGTCGTGTTGCCAGACCGCCGGTTTCGGGATCGCCATAATCCCAGTCTTTGTTCCACACCGCCACGTTCCGAACCGTACCATATACTTTTGCTTTTTGAATGGCGAGCTTGCTGGTGATCCTCGAGGGAACGGTATAGCCCAGGGTAATGTTTTCGAGACGGACGAAGGACCTGTTATAAATTTTACCCGGAGCCGCAATACCTGCGGGACCTCTGGCATCCAGCCGCGCGTACTCACTCGTCGGGTTCTCTAATGTCCAATACGGTTTCTCGTACATATTCATGGCATAGCTTACCAGCGAACCACCGTTGTCCTGGTTCAGGTAGTTACCATCCAGACTTTTATGCCCCATATAAGCATACATATTGATAGAGACCGTCAGATTTTTGAACAAGGTGAAATCGTTCCGAAGTGACCAGTGAAACGGCGGCGCGGTCTGCCCCAGAAATTCTTTGTCTTTGTCGTTGTATACCGGCGTAACGCTTCCGTCCGCATTCACCCTATCATCGGCCGTGTAGCTATTCGCTACTTTCGGATCGCCGGGACGCTGACCATATTTCGCCGCCTCTGCCGCCTCGTTTGCCTGCCAGATACCCGTTACCTGGTAGTTCCAGATTTCGCTGATCGGATGGCCAATAAACCAGTTGTTGGTCCTATCGTCCATCTCCCTGGTTCCGACCACATTCCCCTCGGCATCCAGTATATTCTCGGATTGGTAGTACAGGTGTTTGATCTCATTTTTATAGTACGACAGCCCCAGCTGCGTACGCCATTCAAAAACGGGCGTCTCCATGTTAACCGTTGTGAGCAGTAGCTCAATACCTTTGTTTTGCACTTCCCCCAGGTTGGTCGCAATGCCCGTGAATCCGGTAAATTCAGGTAGCCGTTGCGTCATAATCATGTCTTCCGTATTGCTTACATAGTAATCAATGCTACCAGAAATACGGTCGGACAAGAATCCGAAATCAAAACCAGCGTTCCAGGAAGCCGTTTTTTCCCACTGCAGATTTGGATTCGCCAGTCGGTCAATGGTCAGATAACGTACTTGTACTGTTCCTCCCGAGGCATTGATATACCCTTGTGTTGCACCGCTACCCGCGCCAAGATTGGCCAGTGACAAATAGGGATCTGCCAGCGACCGGTTACCGTTTTTACCCCATGAAACGCGCAGTTTACCGGTACTCATGGGCTCCCACTGAAAAAATTTCTCATGGTTAAATGCCCAGCCCGCCGCAACGGAAGGGAACGTGGCATACGGGTTGGAACCACCAAATGCCGAATAGCCGTCGCGCCGAACCGAGGCAGTGATCATATACCGTTCGTCGTAAGAATAGAACAACCGGCCCATGGTTGCTGTAGCCGTCTGACGTGTATCGGCCGATGAAAAGCTGCTTTCCGCTTTACCACCATTTTGCGTGTTGTGGAAACCCAGCGCATCAGAGGGCAGAATGTTGCGTGCTACAATTCTATCCTGCCAGTATTTGCGCTCCTCCGCTTCCTGCACCAGCGTTATATTGATGCGGTGTTTGTCGGCAAAAGTATGCTGCCAGTTGAGGGTATTGTTGAGCGACCAATCAAAACGTTTTGCCTGCTCACGGTTCACGCCACGATCGATCGGCAACCAGTCAGGATGGTCCGACGACTCGAAATAACGGTCGTAAAAATACTGGTAGCGAGGGGAGGCGTTGAACGAATACGTGATGTCGAAGGGCAGCTTTACTTTGGCCGTCAGCACCGTGTTCAGCACCGTGTATCCTTTCTCCAGTTCCATGTACCGGCGGTCAAAATCGAAATTATACCCCCGGTGGGGCGCACCGTCACCCATGGGGTGGGCTACGGGATTGCCGGTACTGTCGGAATAGGTGGCATACGGGCTGTTGCGTACCTGGTTGGCGTCCCAGTAATTCAACCCCAGTCCTGGCTGAAGACCGCCATCGCTACGGTCCTGGAAATTGATGTTAGTACCAATCGTCAGCCATTTCGTGACAATACCCTCTACACTCACGTTGGAACGTATGGCTTTATAGTTGTCGCCTACGATCGCACCTTCATTTTTGAGGTACCCCACCGACATATAATAATTGATCTTATCGCTGGCGCCCGATACACTCAGGTTGTAGTCCTGGTTAAAGCCGGTGCGAAAGGTATGATCATACCAATCATACGTTTTACCAGCCAGGTAGTTATCAAGCGCGTTAAAACCCAACCCCAGGCGTTTGGCATAAATACTCGCGTCAGATTCTCCCGCTTCAACGGTCGAGTATGCGCGCCAGTCCTCCAGCGAAACCCCCATGCCGGCCAGCGCTTGCGGATGGTCGTAGAAACCAATCTTGCCGGCATTGGCGGTAGCTTGATAGGCTTCGTAATTACCGGTGGCAGGATTTATTCCATACGTCGCGGCTTTATACCAGTCTTCGCGGTATTTCATATAGCCCTCCGGACCAAACACTTCGCGATACGAGCTCTTGCTCGTAGTCCCGATGTTTGAATTGAACGTTATCACCGGCTTTCCTTCCTTGCCTTTTTTGGTGGTGATGATGATCACGCCGTTGGCGGCCTGCGCACCGTACACGGCCGCGGCCGAGGCATCCTTCAGTACATCGATCTGCTCGATGTCGTCCGGGTTTATTTCCGAGAGCTCACCGTAGAACAGCATGCCGTTCAGGACAATTAGCGGGTCGTTGTGACCGCCGTCTGTATAGACAGACCGTTGCCCCCGAATTTGCATCGATCCACCGCCTTTAGCAGAGGCATCATACCCCACGTTCAAGCCGGGTGTACCCCGAAGGATATCTTGCACAGTCTTCGGATTTTCGTTTTCCAGCCTGGATGGCTGTATTTGTACAATGGAACCTGTCAGATCTTTTTTCTTCATCGTTCCATAGCCCACCGCGACCACAATCACTTCGGATAGTTGTTGCAGATCGGGCAAAAGGGCGATGTCGATCACCTGTTGTTTTCCGACAATCACCTGCTGGGCCTCATAGCCGATAAATGTAAAAACCAATACGGCGTCATCATTTCGTACTTCGATCGAATAGTTGCCGTCAGAATCGGTGGTCGTGCCGTGGTCAGTGCCTTTCACGACAATGCTGACGCCAGGCAATGCGCTGTTGTCATCTGCTGATATTACGCGGCCGCGCACAATAGGCTCCTGCTGGAATCCGGCAGCGGCTTCTGCCCACACCGGGGTGAGGGCAAACGTGGCGAGCAACGCCACCAGTAGTTTTCTGGTAAATAGTAAACATTTTCCCATCTAATTCTTCTTAAGGGTTAGGTATTAGGTTAGTTGCGAATCCGGTTAGGACCCGCGATCAGTTCACGGTAGGCCTGGTGCACAGGCAAGCAACCGTCAGCCGTAATCCAAATGAAATCTTGCTGGCATAGGGCAGTAATTGGTTTGTACTATACCAAATATATCTACCCTGTGCGCGAACGGCCGGGGAGGAATAGCGCTTTGATGGGGGGCGATTTGATAATTCAATCGATTTAAACATCGCAATCGGGCACGCTTGAAGACTCCTTGGCCCCGCAACGCATACGGTGACACAATCGACTGTTTTCTCCCGCATTCCCGTCCAGGAGAGGAGCGATTGTTTTATATCATTACGCGCAATTTGCACCCCTGTTTTGACCAACTTCGCCCCCCCGCCCGGCCCCTGAAACCATTACCTTGCATCCTTGTATAAGAAAGCATTCGTGAAAAAACATATGAGAAACTACCTGCTACTGTCCATGGCGTTGCTACTTGCGCTGACCGTGAACGCACAAACGGCAACATTCAGGCCCGGCGAAAAATGGGCCGATACCGCCGGAGAGCACATCAATGCCCATGGCGGCGGGGTCTTGTTCTTCAAAAAGAAGTACTATTGGTTTGGTGAGCACAAGGGTGCAGGCCCGGGAGGCAACGCTGCGCTAACCGGCGTGAGTTGCTATACCTCTACCGACCTCTATCACTGGAAGAACGAGGGTCTCGTTTTGCGCGTGAAGGACGACCCTGCCTCTGACATTACCAAAGGTTGCATCCTGGAACGGCCGAAGGTTGTTTACAATGCGAAAACCAAAAAGTTTGTCATGTGGTTTCACCTGGAGAAGAAGGGCAACAGCTATGCCTCGGCTCTTACGGGCGTTGCCGTAAGTGACACCCCCCTGGGCCCGTTCAGGTATATAAAGGCCTATCGCCCCAATGCCAACACATGGCCTTCCAACTTCAAAGAAGAATGGAAAACCCGGGCGGTAAACGGCGACACGCTCACGTGGTGGACAGACGTCTGGCGCAAGGAAATAGAAAAAGGTCTGCTCGTTAGAAGGGACTTCGAGCAGGGACAGATGTCCCGGGACATGACGGTCTTTATCGACGATGATGGTAAGGCCTATCACATCCATTCTGCGGAAGAGAACCTCACGCTTCACATCTCTGAATTGACAGACGACTATATGTCTTTTACCAACCGGTGGACGACTTTTATGCCGGGTGGACACAACGAGGCGCCGGCGGTGATCAAACATGACGGTAAATACTATATGATTACGTCTGGCTGTACCGGGTGGGCCCCCAATGCAGCACGTTCCTTTGTTGCTTCTTCCATGTTGGGCGAGTGGACTGCGCTGGGAAATCCCGCCACCGGTGAAGGGAAAGAAACTACGTTCCTCTCACAAAGCACCTTCATCCTTCCGGTTCATGGTGCTAACACAAAATACATTTTTATGGCGGATCGCTGGACACCGAAAAACCCCATCGACGGAACGTATGTGTGGCTTCCGCTCGTGTTTGAAAATGGTAAACCGGTTTTACGCTGGCAGGAGAAATGGACACTGCGTGATGGGGTCTCCCGCAAGTGACCGCAACCCTGAACGTTGCCAGCGATTTGTGGCGACGTTCAGGATTGGGTCTGGTTGCCGTTTATGGCTCCCCAAAATAGGAAGTATTGTTACTCTCTAAATATCGGATCATTTCAGCGGCTGCCAGCAGGAAAGCTCCCACACCGAAATCTGCCGTAGAGCGTTCATTCACGTTTTTGTGCTGATCGGCTCTTTCGCCAATGGGTTGGACATACCCGACAAGTCCATCGGCCTGCAACGCTGTCCCGGATAAGTATTGCCACCCTTTTTTAGCCACTTCTTTATACTCGCTCCGCGGAAGAATGCCGTTGTTGATTCCCCACAGATATCCATACACAAAAAATGCCGTGCCGCTGGTTTCGTTCCCCGGCGCGTGCGCCGCATCCAAAATACTTCGGGTCCAGCTTCCATTGGGCTGTTGCGTTTGCTTCAGGGCCTTCGCCAGGGTCTGATAGACCTCGATATATTCTGACCGATGAATATCGTCGGCTGGTAAATCCTGAAGCACTTTCGCCAGCGCCGCAAATACCCATCCGTTGCCGCGCGCCCAGAAATCTTTCTTGCCGCTTACGGTCTTGTGTTTGGGGTAAACATATTTCGCATCGCGAAAAAACAATCCCGTTTCCGCATCGTACATCAATCCTTTCGCATACCTGAAATAGGTATACAGCTTCTGCAAATAAAGCGGATTATGTGTCGTGGTGTACAACTTCGTCATACCCGGCATAACCATATACAGCCCATCGGCCCACCACAGGTAGTTGTCGCCGGGTGTACTCATTTGATACTCCATCACCTCTTGCGCCCGGGCAATCTTGCGTTTATCCGGCGCGAGTTTGTACAGATCAACGTATGTCTGAAAGCAGACCTGCCAATCGCCAAACAATACATGATCATCCGTCTCGCCATACGAAAATTTCCAGTGTGTTCGGTCGTCGGATTTTGCTCCTTTCCATTCATTTTTTTCTGCCCAAGCTTCCGAGTATTGACGATATCGTTCTTCCCCCGTGACCTGGTATGCTGCTATATTTCCAGTGTGGTAAACCGCTGTATTCCAGAAAGCGTTTCCCGGGGACGGATGCGTGCGCTGCCAGTAATCATTTACTTTCCGGATTATAGTGATAACATCGCGTTTGGACGTTTCATGGACCTGGTAGTCCGAATAAATAGAGGTGGGATAGCCGCCGGGGTAATCCTTTGACCCCGCCAGCCAGAAGAAGTAGTCTCCGCGCATCCAGAGCAGGCGAAGCGGCGAGTCTTTTGCATTGTTGATAATGTACGGTCGAACGTTATTCTTTGGAGAGTTTCTGGTAATCGTATCCGTGGTAAAATTTCCCGATGCATCGAGCTTATATTTCACCAGCTCATATACTTTGCCGGAGATACCGGTTACCGGTACGGAGCAATACACCATGGTAGGGTTGGCATCATCGATTGCCATACCGCCGGAATAACAGCGTTCCGTCGTCGGCGTTTGGTGAAAATGTCCGCCTGCGTTTGTCAGGAATGTTTTCCGCCATTCCTTTCCGGTCCACTTGACATAGTAATAATCGTGCGAGCTCTTGTTTTTATTTATTCGCACCATCGCTATCACGGGCTTGTGATCTTTGTCTTCCGTCACATCCCAAATCCAGCCGCGTGAACTGGAAGCGCTGTCCACCACGACCGCGGGATGCGCGCCGGCGTAATCCTTCCTGTCCACCCGGTGGGGACCCTCGTCGATCGTGGCCAGCACATTGTCCGTCACATCACGGAGTGTGATCCTTGCTCCCTTTTTTTTGGGAATTGCTATGCCACTAAAATAAACCCAGTTTGGATACTCATTGTCCGGATGACCGGTTGTATAGGTCAACCAGATCCTGTCTTTTCCATTGGAATAGTAGTTTGCGTACGGGCGGCTTCCGGTGGACTGTATGATCTGTTTGGGGCCCCAGTCGAATGAAGTATTATCATGACGATCCGGCATCGTGAGTCTGCCGATGGTCGGATGCCAGTTTATGCCACGCCAGCAGAGATAGATATGATCGGGATCGTTGGAAAGAATGAATGGCGAGGGATACGTGGTATTGTTGGCTACGGTGATCGTTTTCTCTTCGCCCAGATCGGTTATGTCACCTCGGGTACGCGAAATACGGTAGTAAAAACGCGGCTCGGTGGTGTGACGCGTGTAAAAAATCATCACGCGTCCATCCGGCAATATAAGGAACGTAGGATTGTTGTGATCGTCGGGTTGAAAGTCAGAACGGATCACTACCTCGTCGGTGCGGCCGGTCAGAAAATTATGCTGTGTTGCCTTGATGTTTCCAAGGGTATCGATATAGCCAATATAGGTCATATCGATCTTTTTGCCTGCATCCTCATAATGCAACGCCCGCGGGTCGGCAAACCAGCACCAGGCCCCTTGCTCCGCCACAACATGCCCCTGTGCCTTGCCCTGGAAGACCATGCAGCCTGTACAGAAAATAAAAAATAAAAATCGCCTCATGAAATAGTGGTCTGCCTAAAAAATTGAAATTGAATTACAGCTTACCCAGTTGATCCAGAATAGGATTGCCGATGGCATCCACGGCATCGACATCCGTCCGAAGAAGTTCCAGGATGATGATCTCATTCTTCCCCTTCTTCAGCCATTCCGCCGGCACGTATACAGTCTGCTGCGGACCAATGCTCCAGTACCTTCCCAGGTTGTGACCGTTGATCCATACCGAGCCTTTGCCCCACGTTCGCAAATCCAGGTACGTGTCGCGTGGATCAGACACTACAAACACACCTTTTCTGAGCACGGGTCCTGAAACAGGCTTCTTGGACACCCGGAACGGCATTCCGCCCACATTCTTTAAATCAACGGGATATATCTCCCACTCCGTAAGTTCCTGGTTGTTCAGTGTTACACGTTCTGTAATCCCCTTCTTATTGGCCAGCAGGTAGGGACCAAAATTGATACGTCCCAGATTTTCGACCAGCACATCAATCGTGACTTTACCCTTGGGAATTTCAACCCGCAAACTATCCTGTTTCTTCGTGCGATCCAGCACGCCGATCTGCTTGCCATTGATGAATACGATGCCGTAGTCACGGAGATCTTTTATACGCAGGTAACCATTTTTTCCCTGATCGGTAGTCGTCCGATACCACACAAACCCGTAGGGATGGTGCAGGTCTTCAAAGGTCAACGGCGTTTTGCTTTTGACCGGTGTTCCCAGCACATCCTTCAAGGCGACCGCATAGGTCATTTGAATACCGCTAATCGTCATCGTTGGTTTAGGCGCTGGAATAACCGGAAGTCTGGTTCCCACCGGCAGGTGTTTTTCAATGACTGCTCTGAATTGTCTGAATTTGTCTGTCACGTTACCCGCTTCATCCAGGGGTGCGTCGTAGTCATAGCTACTAATCTGTGGCTCAAACGGATCTTTGTCATTGCAGTTTGCGCCGTTCATGAAGTCACGTGTTGTTCCGCCATGGAACATATACATATTTACGGAAATGCCTTCGGCCAGAAGCGAATCCAACTTTGGCGTATATTCTTCAGGCCGCACCGTATGGTGTTTCGTTTCCCACCAGTCGAACCAGGCAGGGTACCACTCTGCAACATAAAAAGGTCCTTTCCCGCCGTGAAACTCCCTGACCAGCTCCTTGACCCTTTTGGGGCCAACGACACCGTTCACCGCCGGCAGCAACGAAGGCAGATGACCGTCTTTTACCTTGGCAGCAGGATCGCAGGTATAGAGTAGTCCGTCGAATCCTGCTTCGATGAACATCTGTTTACATTTCTCCAGGTAGTTTTTGTCGTTGCTAAAAAAGCCGTATTCATTTTCCACCTGCACCATTAACACATTTCCACCGTGATTGATCTGCAGGGGTGCCAATTGCTTTGCGACTTCGCCGAGGTAGTTTTTATAGGCGTTGATAAAGGAAGTCTCCAGACTACGAACAACAAGGCCTTTCTCGTTCTGAAGCCAATACGGATACCCTCCAAATTCCCATTCTGCACAAACATAGGGACTCGGGCGCAGCACGACCCAAAGGCCTTCCTCTTGCGCGATCCTCACAAATTCCGCGACGTTGTTGTTTCCCGTAAAATCATACGTGCCTTTTTCGGGTTCGTGCAAGTTCCAAAAAACATAGGTGCCAATGGTATTCAGTCCCATGGCCTTCGCCATTCTCATGCGGTGACGCCATGCATCTTTGGGAATACGTGGATAATGGAGTTCTCCTGAAATCATCACGAACGGTTTCCCGTCCAGTAAAAATGTCGAGTCCCCGAGCGTGAAGGTATGTGACGATGTCTGCGCGCAGAGGGGTAAACTACTACTGACAACGGCAAAAAAAATAAATATTCTTCTCATCATATCGCTGGTGTTAGTCCGTTAGGGTATTGTTTTATAGAAGCATTTTTCGGGCCGGGTCTGACATCTTTATATATGTTTTTCAATCAGTTGGGAAGGTGGATAGCCAAATTCCTTCATAAAACATTTTCTAAAGTATTTCAAATCAGAAAAGCCGACCATATCGGCAACCTCGAACACTTTGTATTGCTGCGATTTCAACAGGTTAGCCGCTTCCACCAACTTCAGCGATCGGATGTATTCAACAGGGGCCTGACCGGTGAGCGATTTGATTTTCTTATAAAGCTGTGAACGGCTCATGCCGATTTCCTCACAGTACTTTTCAAGCAGGAAGTCAGGGTTGCTCATGTTGTCTTTCAGGAGCTGCTGTAAGCGCTGAAGAAATTTCTCGTCCGGATTGGGGGCCTCTATTCGTTCGCCGGTGATGCGCAGGTTGCGATAAAACCGTTTCAGCTTTTCCCGTGACTGGAGAAGATTGTTCACCGTGAGTGACAATATTTCGGGACTGAAGGGTTTCGTGATATAGGCATCAGCCTCGGTCTCCAGCCCTTCCTTACGGTGCGATAGTGCCGTCTTCGCCGTCAGCAAAATGACCGGCATGTGGCTGGTCTTGATATTGTCCTTGATCGTTCTGCAGAAGTCCACCCCGTTCATTTCCGGCATCATGACATCGCTGATGATGAGGTCCGGGTTGTGTACATCGATGGCCTGAAGCGCCTCCTGGCCGTTAACCGCCTCAAACACCCGGTAATTTACTTCCAGATATTCCTTCAGGAACGTCCTGATGTCGGCATCGTCTTCTACGATAAGTATACCCTTTTGGCGTCGCCTGTTGACGTGCTCCTGTTCATCTTCCAGATGGAATTCCGGCTGCACGCGTTCCACTATATCCCCGGGAGTTTCTTCTATTACAACTTCCTGCGGAAGGAAATGATCCTTTCCCGTCGGGAATCGTATGGTGAATACAGAGCCTTTGCCTTCCGTACTGGTTACCCGTATCTCTCCTTTATGGAGCAGCACCAGTTTCTTTGCCAACGCCAGCCCGATACCCGAGCTGACGGAATTGTTCGTCACACCGTGATAAAACCAGTCGAAAATATAGTGAAGCTTGTCTTCTGCAATACCGATGCCATTGTCTTTAACTTCCATGACAACAACCTCGCGCATACCGTCTGTCTTTTCTCTTCTAATCGTCAGGCTGATGGTGTCGCCGTGGCCGATATATTTAAATGAATTGGAGACGACGTTATTCACGACCATTTCCATTTTCTCTTTATCAATCCATGTGGTGATGGAAGTCTCTTCGGTATAAAATTCGAAGTTGATATTTTTCCTGTGCGCCAGCTCCCGGAAGTTCACAAAGATCTCCTCCGTAAAGGCAACGATGTTTGTTTCGTGCAGGCGCAGGATTACGTTGCCCATTTCCACTTTCCTGTAATCGAGCAAACGGTTAATCAAGAGCAGTAGTTTATGCGCATTTTTATTGACCATTTTCAGTTTTCTGCTGGTGGGGCTCTCATGCTGCTCTCTTGCGAGCATTTCCTCCAGTGGCCCAATCATGAGTGTCAGCGGTGTTCTGAATTCATGAGAGACTTCTGTAAAGAATGAGAGCTTCTCCTGGATGAGTTGTTTCTCCCGTCTGCGTTTTTCTCTTTCCGTTTTGACCCGCTTCCGAAGCGAACGTTGTTTCCGCCGGTTCCCCACCATGGCGATGACAACGAAACTGACGAGCATCAGGTATGCGAGGTATGCATACGGTGTTTTCCAGCGCGAAGGCAACACCGTAACATGCATGGAGGCAAACGTCTCCGGCCAATCATGGTTTTCCGTCGCCTTCACTTTAAATTCATAGTCACCTGCCGGGAGATACCGGTATGACGCCGTGCGCTGGTTTCCGACGTAGTTCCAATCTTTATCGAATCCTTCGAGCTTATAGGCGTATTTATTCTTTTTGGTAGAAATAAAGTTCAACGCCGTGAATTCGAACGTAAAAGATGACTGGTGGTGCTTGAGTGTAATGTCCCGCGTTTCGTCGGCGACTTTCCGGAGCACATCATCTTCAGACGATCCTCCCACCGTTATGCGGCTATTGAATAATTGAAATCCGGTAATTTTCACTTCCGGAATCTTCTTTTCTTCTACCAGCCTGTTCGGATAAAATAGGTTCATGCCTTCTGCTCCACCAAAACAGACATATCCTTCGCGCCAGTTGGAAAGCGACGAGCCCTGGCTGAATTGCCCCTCTTGCAGGCCGTCATCCGAGGTGTAATTCAGAATTTTGCCCGTGATTGGATTGATGCGCGAAATCCCCTTAATGGTACTTGCCCAGACTTCACCGTTTTCATCTATCTCCAGGCCGAATATGGTATTATTGATTAGCCCATCCTTTTCTGTGAAGCTTTTAAATTCTTTCGTAGTGGTATTGTAGCTTCCCAGCCCGCCCCCGTTGGTTCCGATCCATAACTGGCCACGCTTATCAATAGCCAAATCATAGATGATATTGCTGTTGAGCAAATTGTCGTTTCCCGTTCCGGCGAAAATAGCGTCCCACTCATTTGATTCCGGATGATAGTATCCCAGGCCATTACCATAACATCCTAACCACAGCCCTCCGTTCTTATCCTCCGCAATCGCCCGCACATCTATCTTACTCAACATACCGTGCGCGCGATGCAATTTAAATGTCTTATCCTTTTTATCAATCAGACAAAGTCCCCCACGCGTTGCCCCTACCCATATATTATCGTGTGAATCTTCAAAGAGCACCGAAACTCTGTTACCCAGTGTCATCGGTGCATCTGACACCGCATGCGGAAATTGGACAAACGAGTCGGAATCTTTGTCGTACAGGAGTACACCTTGTGAATAGGTTCCAAACCAAACGTTTCCCGCGTGATCGCACATCGCACTCAGGATATTCTTGTCGGTAATGCTCCCCTTCTCACCGTTCGCCAGGTAGTGCCGGACAACCTCACCTTGTTTTTTCATTTTGTAGATACCATCCGAATCTGTTCCGATCCACAGATAGCCGTCCGCATCATAACACAGACCGTGGTACTGAATATAATCCTCGGCATTCTTAAACAATGTTTTCGTCTGAATTCTATTGAAATTCTTTTCCCGACTGCTGATCATGTATACCCCGTCTCCGTGTGTACCGAACCAGACGTTATCATCCTTATCCAGGAACATGGTTCGGACGGTGTGCTGGGATATGTCAAAATTATCCAACGTTTCAATCCGGTGCGTTCTGAGTTTTTCCGTATTCCTGCCGTCAAATTCTTTGAGGTCCATGGTGAACAGTCCGTTACCATGTGTTCCAATCCATAGCGTTTTATGCTTGTCTTCCACCAGGGAGAAAACCCCCTTGCCCGGCGGTAATATTCCGGGATCATTGAATACATGGTAACTGTTTCCGATGCGTTTGAAAACAATGAGTCCATTGGTTGTGCCAATCCAGATGTTACCCAGGTGATCTTCCAGAAAACACTTCACATACTGCGCGGCAATGTATCCCTCCGACGAATATTCTTTCTGGCGCGGGCCGATTCTCTGATCCGTTATTTTAAAGACATCCACCCCCTTGTTCTGAGACCCTACCCATAAATAACGGTAGCTATCTTCGTAGGCAACAATGGTGGCATTTTCGCTGAGTCCATGTACCCGGGTTGTATCATAGCGCTCTTTGACCGGATCGAAAACTCCGACCCCGCTCAGATACCATGCGATCCAAAGCTTCTGTGAGCTGGATTCTGAAATAAAGCTTACGTCATTCGTTACACCCCTTCGCCCATCGTGGAACCGTTTCATCTTCTCCGAAGACAGATCAAAACGATACAGTCCGCGTCTGGACGATACCCACAGCCTGCCCCTGGAGTCTTTGAATATCCGTTGAACAAAATTGTCCTGAAAAGGAACATCGGAATCAGAATCGGTATCGAATTTAAACGACCGGAATTCATAGCCATCAAACCGGTTCAGCCCGTCGTCCGTAGCGAACCACATAAATCCCTTTTCGTCCTGTGTGATGCTGTTGACCACAGCCTGAGAAAGTCCGTCTTTTATGCCGTAGCGCTTGATTATCCGGTTGACTTCCGGTTGCGCAAACACGCCACCGTTTATCCAAAGAAATGCCATCAGCACAACCATTTTCACGAAGAGTCTCATACATGCCCTGTTGCGTCCGCATTCAAACTCTTTTGTTGGAGGTCCGCATCGACGGCGGCTGCCTGTCTCCAAACGGGCACCGATTTTCTCATGATTTTTCTTTCCGATCAGCATTCACGCGAAATAAACAGGCGTTCTCTCAATGTGCATTCAAATTCAGCACTAAATCCATCATTCGAGAGGGGTAAACTCGCATAAAAAGAGGGGCAAATTGACAAATCTGGCATTTTCAAACGATTTAAACCCCGGGGTCAGGATTATTTGCATGTTAGGTGAAGGCGCGTTCCTGTATGTTCCGACACGTGCTAAGCGATCCGCTCCACGTCCCTCATGAAGTGATGGACAACGTGCGTGAAAAATGATAGCTTTAGTGTACCATGCGCCTGAACTACATAAGAATTGCACTGCTGCCAGCATTTGCTGTTATCATGTATTCGTGCGAAGAAAAAATTGACTCCTTTACCGCTGCGGATAAGCTGAAAAAGATCGCGCAGCTGAATAGCGCGCTGGCTCCATGCAGCGATTTGTCAATCCCCGATTCAGTTACCGCCTGCGCCACCACCACATGCCGGCAGGTTTTACAGGAACAACAAGCTGCTGCCATTATTTTTGACATTTGGATTAAATATGCGCGGGCCAACGCCTTATCGGCGCACTACGGAGAAAAGGCTATTGCCCTCATCGACCAAACCCTTCCGAAAACAGAGGACTACCCGCTGCTCTTCGAAAGAGCGCAGCTTCTGAGCCTGCGTAGCTATATAAACACCCGATCGTCGAACCGCCAGCTTGCCGTCTACGACGCTTACCAGGCGGCCGATATATACATGGAGCTGGGGCTTCATAGTGCCGCCGCCGTATGTTATCTCAATATCGCCAACGTGCAATACAATGCAGGTAATCACCAGATCGCCATCGAAAATGCGCTCCAGTCTGCCACACTATATAGCGAGAGTCACCACCTCAGCAGGGGCGACTCCTTGCGCTGGCTGAATGCCTACAATACGATCGGCATGTCATACGCAGCGCTGCAAGACTATACCCGCGCTGCCGAATACTACCACCATGGCATGGATCTGGCTGAAAAACTACACCATGAACTATGGGCAGGGATTATTACGGGGAATATGGGGAAATTGGACCTGTCAGAAGGCGATTATGATGAAGCCTGGGCAAAGCTTAACGTGCACATACGTGTGGGTCTGAAATTCAACGAGCTGGCTTCGGCGGGTTTTGCGCTCATGGGGCAAGCCGAAATACTCGAGCATAAGGGAATGTTGTACCCTGCCAAGATATACTACGACAGTGCCTGGGCTTTGATGCGAAAGGAGCGGCGTCCTGAAATATGGATCATTTACTTCCAAAAGATATCTGCCTGGTATGAAATGGTAAAACAATACGACTCTGCCAACGCCAGCTATAAGCGATACATCGCTTTCCGGGACTCCACCCAAGGGGTACCGGCCTCTCAGCTGCTTCGCCTGCAAAATCAGATACAGTTCGAGAAACAGGTTAGTCTGCTGCGCGCGGAGAATGACCTTAAGAAAAGCAACCTCAAAACAAGTTATGTCATCATCCTTTCCTTTATAGCGATCCTGATACTGCTCTCTCTGTTGTTCTTCAGCCTGCGAAGAAACTACAGGAACATCCATGCGCTTAATGACGCGTTGGAGCGCAAAGTGAAAGAAAGAACCAACGAACTCGTCCGTCTCAACAAGGAGCTTGATACATACCTGTACAGGGCATCTCACGATGTGCGTCGCCCCATCCTTAGTATTATCGGCCTGGGCCGCCTTGTGGTGCTGGCACGCGACGAAAGTGAACGCCAGGCAATTCAACAAAAGATTGACATCACAGCCCACGATATGGACAGGATGCTATCAAAGATACGAATGGCCTATGAACTCGATAAGTTCGAAGACGTCCAGCATGTAGATATCAGCGCCTATCTGTCGTCGTTGCTGGCCAGGTTGGGTAAATGCAACCCCGAAGTTAAGTTTGATTTGTCCATCACCAACCCGGTGATCCTCAGTTTGTCGGTAAGCCTCCTCGATGTCATCTTCATCAACCTCATTGAAAATGCCTGTACGTTCCGCAACCCGGTAGATCCTACGGTAAACCTCACCGTTATTTGCAGGGGCAATCACGTGCAAGTATCCGTCAAAGACAACGGCATCGGCATCGATCCAAAATACCTGGAAACTATTTTCAGTCCCTACACACGCTATAGCGAACGCTCTGTCGGGAGTGGCCTGGGACTTCACCTCACGCAAAAAGCTGTCCATAAGCTCAAGGGCAATATCACCGTGGAGAGTACACTATACCTGGGATCCGAGTTTAGAATAGAAATTCCGCTGCGAATTGATGTTGATACAGAACCGCGCGCTTCAGAGACCATGCGCTGAATCGGAACGCTGAATGACAAGACCTCGATTCCCATTCCGCTGGTCGGACCTATGTTTGAAAATCAGTTTGCTTTTATCGGATAGATCCTCTCTACAAAAGAGTCAGGTCGATCTCCGTTTAAGTATGGATTAAAGAAAACTTCAAATGTGTCATCAAGATTGTTAGCCAGGAAAGTCAGTATATGAATTTCTCCCTCTTCCGGCTTTACTTTCACTAATGGACTGCTTCAATAATCCTAACAGCAATCTTAAAGAAGCCCCGGTCTTTAAAAAGCCCGCAAAACAATTTAGCTTAGGGCTGTCTAACCCTGTTCTTATGTATTCCTTTGGTCTCAAGGTATGTTGCGCGTGGCTGATGGCTCTTGGCCTACCGGTTGTTTCCTGCCTGGCGCAAGGCGCGCCAGCGGCGGTCGTCCCCGGCGATTTTGCCGACCCCTCGGTCATCCGGGCGGACGGCCAGTATTATGCCATCGCCACATCGTCTGAGTGGGCGCCCCATTACCCCATCTACCGTTCCGCGAACCTGACCGACTGGACACCGCAGGGGTATCTTTTCGATGTAAAACCCGAGTGGACCACGGGTTCCTTCTGGGCGCCGGAATATTTTGTTCACCAGCGTACCTACTATGTTTATTATACGGCACGCCGCAAGTCCGACAACGTCTCCTGCATTGGTGTGGCTACCTCTCCATATCCCGACCACGGTTTTGTAGACCGGGGCATCGTCGTCGACTTCGGCAAGGAAGCGATCGACGCGTTTATCTACAACGACAACGGCCAGCTGTACATCACCTTCAAAGCCTATGGCCTCGACCAACGGCCCATCGAGCTCCTCGGCAGCAAGCTCAGCGCTGACGGCCTGAAGATGGAGGGCGAAGTGTTCTCCCTGCTGCGCGACGACGAGCGCATCGGCATGGAAGGGCAAAGCCTCCTCAAGCACGGCGACTTCTTCTACCTGTTCTATTCCGCCGGCGCCTGCTGCGGGCAGGCGTGCAGCTACCACGTACGCGTCGCCCGGAGCTACAGCCTCCAGGGACCCTACGAAAAATATGACGGCGCCCCCCTCCTGGCCGACCAGCCCGATTGGAAATGTCCCGGTCACGGCACGTTCGTACAAGCCGATAACGGCAGCCTATACTACCTCTACCACGCCTACAACCGCCGCAGCCACGTCTTTACCGGCCGCGAAGGCATGCTCGCTCAACTTTCCTGGAACACCAACGGCTGGCCGGCGCTGGCCCCCGTAGACAAACACCTTCCGCTCCAAAACATCGTCGACGATTTTTCCGGCCAATCGGTCGCGCCGCGCTGGCAGTATGACTTCCGGCACGCAAAAACCAGTATCACCCAACGCAAAGGCAAACTCCGTCTAACCGGCATCACAACGCCCGGTAACAACACCGGCGTGGTGGCCACGGTGCGGCCCCAATCCGACGCATTCGAGCTGGAAGCAACCGTAGCAAATCAGAACGATGCGTTAAAAGGACTGGTATTTTACGGCGATGCTGGCGCGGCCATCGGCATCGGTGTTCGCGGCCATGCCGTAGAGTTCTGGCAGGTAAAAGATAATGTGCGCACGGTGGTGGACAGCACAACGCTCAAGACTGCCGGGGCAAAGAACATCCGACTAAAGTTTGCCGTGCTGGGCAACGGATTGTGCCAGGCGTACTATGCCCTGTCGGGCAAGGAATGGAAAGCACTTGCAGCAGGAGTGCCCGTACCCGTAGCCTTTCTGCCGCAGTGGGACAGAAGTCCGCGCGCGGGGCTACATTTTCAAGGTACGGTGCATCAATGGGCGCGGTTCGATGATTTTGTGATGCGGCACCGGTAACCCCCAGATCTATCATAGACTACCAGCGTCCGGCCAGGTTCTCCAGTGGATGTTCGGTGGCAGTGTCGGCGCTTATATTCACCAGCACTGAGTTGCCGAACGAAATTAAGAAACTAAAACTCTAAATTCACACATCAGTTTTCTCACCCGGAATTTGAATATCAAAAAGGTAGTCCATGGGCTATTCTTTAGCGGAGATCGTGGGGCAGCTTCATCTCTGCCCTGGCTACCTTTTCGATCGCCGTAGCCGTTCTGCCGTTGGATTTTGATGAACCCATCCGCCCGCTGTCCAGTCGGTTGAAAAACGGGGAGTTCGAAGTGCGTCATGCCCTTGTTGGCGGTATTTTTTTCCTAATCGTACTCTCCTCGGCTTCTGAAACTCAGGAATTCTTGATTTACTTCAAAAAAATCGAATCCAATATCAATCGTTACTGGCTTTTGTCCGGTGATGTCAAAGGTATAGAGTCGTCCGTCCGTGGTGATCTTCTTAACCTTTTCTTCTGTCCTTTCCTTGTAGGGGTCATCCATTTCGTCATATGATGGAGCCCAAGTGTAGTTTCTAACAAAGTCGACATTGTATTTTGCATTAGCCTTCCCATCCTTTAAAGTCCCTTTTCGTAAATAATTCCACAATAAAAAACTCTCCGATTGTGTCAGGTCACATATTTCTTTCCCCTTTTCAAATCTGAAATAATGCAAGTCCAGATAAAATGGAACGGTCGTTGAATCTAACTTTCGTAGCGCTAGATCTTGAAACAAGTATCTTAATGAGCTATACCCCCAAACTAGTTCATCAGGCCCTGCTTCGCCATAATCGTCTATTGAGTTGATGAATTTATTCTTAAAAGAAAAAGTCGTGGAGATTGTTTCGTCATCGGTATGCCCAACAGAGAAATTCTGCTCTAAATTCTCGATTCCAGCTTCGTTGAATTGATCTTTGATTTGCGTAAACTTTGCTTCCGAAATTTGTCCTTCAAAAAAACCAATCTTGTCAATGTATCGTTCCCCATAAAATGTGACGTCTCCATTTGATTCAATTATTACATTGGTTATCGGGCACGTCCCATAACAACCAGAGCTGGATAATGCTATAACGTCAATCTTTGTCTTAGTCGAGCCTCTCTCGTAAGAGTGTCTTAAGAAAGTAGATTCTTTGCCCCACTTACTTACCAATACCATTTTATTGTCAGTCAGACTTTTCAAAAGTCCCACACTCTCCCAAGTTGAGTCACTTGGATTGAAAAGCCTGAGAGAATCATTTATTATTTTATATTTCGTTATAGTACTTAAGAATCTTCGTTCGCGCCCGCGAGTTGTTGATTTTATGACTTTGTAATATCGTGTTTTAGTGTCTACCAGGCTGTCGTTAATAAACTCGTAATAGCCCCTTCGTTCACCATCGTTAAAAGGAGGCAGCGGCATGTTATTATAAATCGTGTCCTTCTCCTTCACAATCCTCCAGTGACCAATAAGTAATTCGTGAGAAGGTTGTCTTTTGCAGGAAATTGCCATGAGCAAAAAGAAACTAGCAATCCAAATAGTAGGAATAGATGTCGACTTCATTGATGATTTTAATCCCGTAATGTTCAATTGGTCACAAAACTATCCCGAAATAATTACCGTTCACGTTCGTGTATTAGCATGGCTATCTCAGCCTCAACTTCGTCTCCGGGATAAACCATGTCTTTTTTTAAAAATGTCTGCTGTCCGGATATCTGCATTTCAAAAAATGGAAACTTAATCTGCGGTCGATATG
>JAESGK010000347.1_pt1 | contig 21160 bp, 16 predicted proteins | sample 9269681 | NCBI WGS metagenome assembly JAESGK01 (sample SAMN14515347, study PRJNA621673) | algae metagenome | isolation source: Timaviella obliquedivisa GSE-PSE-MK23-08B and co-occurring heterotrophs from... | place: USA: Grand Staircase Escalante National Monument, Utah | collected 2006-08-15
CAGTAGTCAGATTGCTGGGATATGCTTTACTCATATTGCTTTCTCGGTGCTGCGTGCTTTCTATTCGCAGCTTACACTGAGAGAGCTTTTTTACCGACTAGCTGACTTTTCAAACATCCTCTTAGAATTAGATCGGCAACTGGCTTGGCTGTTTCATGAAATCCAAGGGGTTGAGCAACAATGTGAGATCTTCATTTCAGATAACTGCTCCACCGATGGCACTCCCGAAATTATTCAAAAGTGGCAAGCAGTCTTCACTAATACCTCATTTACAACTAACCGAAACCTCGAAAACATATTTGGAGTTCCTAACTTAGCGCTTTGTTTGCAAGCTGCAAAGGGAAAATTTGTTTGGACAATTGGTGATGATGATCGAATTAAACTTGGAACGCTGTCTCACGTCTTAAACTTACTGAAGCAGAATCCAGATCTGGCTATGCTTTATCTTAACTTTAATGGGTATGACGAGCGTACCTGTGAGTCGGTGAACGTTAATGATATCCCCGATGATCATTGGTTAGATGCAAGCTTTGCAGCGACATGCAAAAATGGTCAAGCCGTCTTTGAACACTGCATAGAACAAAACTTTGGGGCTGTCATTTTTTTGACTGCAACTATCTATCGCACACAGTTTGTTCAGGAGGCTTTGCGCCGATGGCCAGAAAGTAAGGACAACTGGGGCGGACAAGGCTTTTGGACGGGTTTTTGTGCGACCCAAGGTCAGGTCATGATTACTCCTGACAACTATGTTGAATGTAAGCTTGGAGTCAGCCATTGGCAGCAGGAAGGACTGAATTGGTCAAAGATTGGTCATCGTGATATTCCAGAAGTTTTTCTGAAGCTTGAAGCAAGGGCTGGCTATTCTCGGCAGTTCTGCAAAAAAATGGTATTGAAGAACTACAAAGACATTCAAAGTAAGGTTACTCACATTACTACTCACGTAAAAACATTCCTAAAGTGGCCTCGGGTGGCCGTCTCTTTAGTCTTTCTCCTACTATTTTAGGCTTGCTCAGTTCTTCTTCTAACTCTTATGCTCCAAACAATCAAAAAAGTTATGAGAGATTCTTTAAATTCAGTCGAACATCCCCTATTAAGTTGAGTTACTGCAACATCTAGAATCCTGCCGCTTTGTCGCTCTTCAGAACCAAGAAGTCGGCGATCGTGGCAGCTTATGGGTAAAAGGGAGTTTACATGACATCTTTAAGCAGCCCTTAACGCAAGGGCAACGCTGATTCCCTACTCGGAATGGCAGTCTTGCCCTTGCCCTGCTAGAACTGTTGTATTTGAAAACACGCAAACCGTTTTCACCACGGCAAGTCTTGGTAGCTACCGCGTTCTGTCACCTTTTGAGTTCGTCCCTTAGCAAATTCTCTGAATCCAGAGTTTTGTGCGTAGGAGCATGACCAAACCTTTGTTAGACCGGAGCCTACGGCGTAAAGCCTGAGGGAGGATAGGGCGTTGGAGCTATGCTAGCTCCATTAAATACTGTCCATTTCCATTAATTTCACCATCGCAACTGGCAAAATTAGACCCAAGCCAAATCAAATAAAATCGCCAGATGCGACGAAATTTGTTGTAGTCCATGCCGTAATCTAGCGTTTTCACTTCCGCCTGACTGTCATCAAAATTCTTTAGCCAGTTAGCAAAAGTTTTGGAATAGTTGATGCCGTTGAGATACCATCGCTGCACCGTTTTCAGGTCTTGATTGCAGCTAGGCACGGCATCGAAATTCCAGTAGCGCCCGTGGGGGAAAATGTACTTGTGGGTATAAACGCTGGAAATATTATTGGGCGTGCGGACGGTGATGATATGAATAAATACTTTGCCCTGGGGCTTTAAGAAAGTAGCAAGTTTCTTGAAGGCTTGGGTTAAATTGCCGACATGACAAAAAACGCCAACGGAAAGAATTTTGTCGAACTTTTCGGGAAATTCTGCTTCGTTTAAATCTCCTTCAAATAGGGTGAATCTACCCGAACTGAGGTGGCTTTCGGGGTCTTGCATTTTCTGCCGTATATACTCGCACTGTTCATGGCTGAGGTTTAAACCTGTGAACTGCACGTTGGGAAACTTAGACATAATATAATTCGGCACACAGCCCCAACCGCAGCCAAAATCTAAAACGCGATCGCCATCTTCAATTCCTAGTTTTTCAATCAGGTCATCAAGCATCTGAATTTGCGACTGCTCTAAATTCTCCGCCCCTCGCTCCCAAAGCCCCATACTGTACTTAGGGTAGATGACAGGACTATCACCCAGCATTCGATTAAGCATTCCTTGAGGCAGATCATACTGAAGCTGCATTAACTCTCTGGAACCTTCTGCCAGGTGGTCGGTTTCAGTCAAAACCCACTCGTAGGGCGCTAAAAGCGCAGGAAAATGTTTAAAAAACACAGGCATACAGGTGTCAAAAAGCGATCGTAAAACCGCATCGGGCACCTCTAACCCGTTAATATAAGCCTCTGCTACCGACATTTGGACAGCATTAACCGCCTTCACCGCGCCACGTGTTGCAGTATAGGCTAGAGAACTCTTACCGTGAATATTGCCTGTTAATGGAATGTGCCGTTGAATTGTTTGTCCGATGGATGTTGCAGTCATACACCAATCTCCCGTATTTGATAAAGGGTTTGGGTCAGATAATGCAGAAAAAACCAGCTTTAGACTATATTTAAGCCTATTTGGTGACTGGTGCAATTTCCCTCCATCAAACTTAACTAGCGAACGTTGCTGAATGAAAGTATGAATTTGTTTGAAGCCCCTTTCCTTCAGGAGAGGGGTTGGGGGAGAGGTCTATCTAGCCGCGTTGTCTGGCTTAACCTAACCTCTAGCCCTTTCCCTAAAAGAGTAGGGAAACCGGATTTTCAGACTGCAATTCAGCAACGCTGATTCCTTATTGCTTTATTTTCTTAATTGAACTGTGGCGGCAACTCACTGGGCGAGAGTGTGCTGCCATCCGTCGGCTTTGGCGTATCTAAACTAGGTGCTGCTCCTGCATCGGTGGCGCCATCTGCCCCTGCCTTACCGCCTGCGCCACCAGCAGCTGATTGCCCTTTATCTGCACCTGCCGCAGGCTGAGCTAAGGTTGGATCAAACGTTTCAATAGTCACCGATCGCGCCACCTGTTGCCCCGCCGAATTAGTGACTTGCAACGTTACGACTACGGTTCCTGGCTTTGGGGCTAATGGAAAAGGAATAGAGCCTATTACTGCCACGGCTCCAGGTACAGGCAGAAGTTCTACCTTTGTCCCGGCATTATCCTCCGCTTGCCAAGAAAAAGTTAGGCTAGGAGTCGGTTGTCGTGGACTAACCGGAATAATGTACTTAGGCATCGCCTCCTGACCGTTCACCCGGAAGGTAAAAATTTGAGGTAAACGCGGTTCCACTTTAATAGCTGCTGTTTTCAGCGTAATCGGTTTCTCGGGAGGAAGTCCTTTAGGAATAACCGTTAAATCAAACGTCCGATCGCCCACCTTACGATCGCCCGTTCCCACATTTTTACAAACCAGTTGTTCCTTCACAACACAATATTTTTTCAGATCATTCGGAACACCTTTCACAAAGCTATAGGTCTTTAACGGACTCATCATCGCTCCTTCTGCATCATGTCCAATAATTTGGATCGCCTTAATCTGCTTTGGATGAGCGATCGTCCAATTCAAGCGCACCTCATGGGGTTGATTGCCCTGGGCATCGGCTGGCGATTTCTTAATGGGTAGCAGGTTTGCGGGGTTAGGAGACGCTTTAGAAGCCGTTGCCGCTAGGACGGGCTGCTTCTTAGGGGGAGCCTGCTGATAAACAGGCTGAGTTGAAACAAATTCAAGAATCTCAGGCAGCGGAATCGGCGCGATCGCCACCGGAACCGTTTGAGCAGTAGCCGCAATGACCCGGCGATCGCGCGGGAGCAAATTCATGGTGAAAATATAGTTGCCCGATCGCTTCGCATCTGTGCGCACATTTCGACAGGTCAAAACCTGTTGCGTTTCCAAACAAAACGGGCGTAACGGTGCCGGAATGCCCTGGCTCAGGTCATAAGCCTGGGGTCTGCTGATTACCTTGCCTTTGTCATCTTGACCTAAAATTTCCAGCGACTTTAACTTTTCAGGATGAGTAATTTGAAACGCCAATCGGACAAAATCACCATTCTCTGCCGAGTATTCAGTCTCCTCTGGTTCAAACTTAAGAATTCTGGGTGCAACGGGCGGACGAATAAAATTTGACCAGATTAGCCATGCTAAAAATAACAGACCCGCCATGCCCACTAACACAAATGGGAAAATTTGCCAGAACGGTCGCGCCTGCCACAGAATGAATCCTCGTAGCGGCACTTTTGTTAAAGGATGCTCTTGGGGATCGGCAAGGTCAACGTTGAAATTGAGCAGTTGTCCACCGCCAAAAACCGGACGCTTCCAGGGGTCGAGGGGCTTCACCCAGAGTTGACTGCTAAGCGTTTGATGCGGTTTGAGATGAAGCTGAGGCGGTTCAAAGGTGTACTCGCAGCGATCGCCCCCATCTAGCTTAGTAATATCAAAAACAATTTCTCTAGGGGTGTTGCCGTTATTGCTAACCTGAATTGAAAAAAGCCCCGGCTCTTGTTTCACCTGGCTAATAATCGTTTGCAAATCGACTTGGACTTGATAAATAGGCTTGACCTGCAAATAAATCAGATCCATTAACGCCAGATTAGGACTATTTTCTGAATGCAGCCGCAGCGTCGGCACATAGTTCCCTGCCAGCGCATCCACAGGCAACTGCAACATCATTAGAATTAATCCCTGTCCCCCCGGATTGAGATCGAGACTGTCGGACTGAATCCCCAATCCTTGCCCCTGGGAACTCTGCGGATAGATAATGTTGATCCACTCAGCAGGTAGATCGGCACAGGTTAACCGAAACCGATCAACGCGATCGCCCCGATTATGTACCAATATTTGAAACTGCTGTACGCCTCCAGGTTGGGCGATCGTAGGCTTTACACTCGCTGTCAGCGGCTGCACTCCAAAGGTCGGATCACTAACCCGCACAGTATCCTGAACAGGCGGCAACACCTGAAGTTTTTGCGAGTAACGAATCGGGGTATCTTCGGGATAATGCTGTGGCGCATCTACAATTAACAAATAGTTGAAAGTTCCTGGCAACGCATCCACCGGAACCTGAAAACGAAAGACTACCTCAGCACTTTGTTTCGCACCCAGCGCCAACCGTTCTTGGGCACAGCGACACCATTGCCGCAACGTGGGCGATAAATCATCAATAAAGACATCAATAACAGCGCTTTGATTGCCCTTATTCCGAATTGTTACCCCCAACTCAAACGTAGACCCTGGCGTAACGGTATCATTCCCCGCAGAATTTAGAATGATCGCCAGTGGCTTCCCCGGCTCTGCTGCCCTTGGAGGAGCAAATGAATCCTGTTGCAGTGCAATTAACGAATGATAATGGCGAGTTTGATTAATCTCAATCGTTTCAACAAATCCTCGACGCACCAAGTCTTCTAAAATTAGGTGCAAATCCGCCTCAGACCGCTGCGTACCCGCCACCACTTCAGAAAACGTCAGAGTTCCTTGCTCCAGCATCCACGCCAACGTTTGCCGCTGGGCGTCGGGAAGCCTGAGCACTTCTGCCATATTGAGATCTTCGATCGCCGAGGTGAATTGTTGGCTGGTCATAGATTCGTTTTGGGGGTTAACTACACTTCGGGTTTAAATCCTGCGCTTGATATAGCTTGACGCGATGATCATCGCCGCCACTCACAACTAATACTTTCTTGTCAACACGCACCACGTCAACAGCATTCATAGGTTGAGAAGATTGAGCTAGTGATTTACCATCCAATACTTGATTAGTACGATTATCCAATGTCCATAGCATGACTCGTCCATCTTCTCCAGCACTAGCTAAATAGCAAGCATCAGGACTGAACGCAACCGACTGCACAGGTTTGCCCTGATGTCCTGTCGTCCATTCATCCACCAGTTCACAGGGCTTATCAGTGGCTAGGCAATTGTGTAGGTTCCAGAGGCTAATCTTGCCCTGATTGTCAGCAGTTGCGAGCAGTTCTGGATGATGTTCAGGGGCAGCAACACTCAGGATGTAATTTTCTTTACCTCCTGATGAGTAGGGTAAAGGTGTGAGGGTGTCCTGTTTAAAGTTCCAAAGCATAAGCCGATTGAACCTTCCAGCGATCGCCAAACTCTCTTCCTGTTTCCCGACTAGTGCCATTGAATTAATAGCGAAATCTAGTTTCTTTTGTCGTAAAAAAGATGGATTATCAGTTTGTTGATTAGCAGTATCGCCTGTCAAATCCCACTGCAACACTAAGCCACTGCCATGTCCGCTGTAGAGCGATCGCGAATCTTGGGCAAAGCGAATATCAAACACCCGATCGTCTTTTTTATGAAAGAAAGAAGATTGCAGCTTGCGAGTTAGTAAATTAGAAATCTGAATCTGTCCATTTTCAAAACCATCTGCAATTAAATCATTATCCACAGGACGATATCGCACCACGCGAATTGCTTTATCCGCACGGTTAACAATTCCTTCCGAGATCAGGCGCTCACCCTTAACTTGCCACCGTCGAATTGTTTCATCATCCGAAGCACTAACCACTTCAGTTGCCAAGCCATTAAACTGAACTGCATTAACAGGAGCCTGATGTCCACTCTTTAATAAAGCTGGAATAAACAGCGCTAACATCAGCATGAGCAAGAACAGCAGTTGTAAAAACCAAGGCACAATCGGCAGAACCTTTAGTCGCAAAGTTTGGGTATTGTTGCGAACCTCTAAGCCAGGCTCAGCCAGCATTGCCTTGACTTGTAATACAAGCTGATGCGACCAGCCCACATAAGGACGAGGATGACGAACTTTGAGTTGAAGTGTATTTGTTTCACCAATATTTAAAACTGCGTTTTCAGGCGTTACTTCTAACCGACTTCGCAGACGAGCCTGAGCTTTTTGGCGACCCCTTGCGGGTATCTCGAAGAGCGCGCCCCCCGCTAACAACAAGCTCTGAACCGACACATCTTTCTGCTGCACATCAACTGTAACGGTCTGCTGCAAATTACTCTGGTTATCCAATTCCAGCGTATAGATAGCAGAATCTGCGCGACGATTTTTCCACCAGCCTCTTGTCGCCGGAATCCTCTGCCGAAGGGGATGACAGCGGAAATCAACATAGCCCAACGGCATCACCGTCAACACTGCCTCTACCTGTGCTGGCGCTGCCTGTGGCTGACGCGCTTCAATAATGAACTGATAAATCTCGCTGGGCGCTTGAACTGGAGAAGGCAACAGACATAGTAAAATCGTCTCTAATTGACCATTCGGTGGAACTTGAATGCGACGCTCTCCACCATCTACCATCCACGCTAGCTCTAACCCCAAAATCCGCAAACTAACATTCGCCGAATGACGGTTCAGGTTATAAATGGTGACTGGCATTTCAATTAGATCGCCTGGCACACCCTGAAATTTACGCGAAGGCAACTCTAACCGAGGCGAAAGCACCCCTGTTCCTTCTACCAGTAAATTCAATACCTGCCGATCTTCGTCACGCAAGTCCAACGAAAGTACCCGAATCGTCAATGTCATTGTTCCGGCAAACCCGCCCGGTACAGGCGGCACATCGATAATTGTGACCGTAAACTGGGTGCGATCGCCCCCCGGAATTTTTGCCGAAACATCGGGAGCCAACCGATACCAATAGTTTGCGTGAGCTTCTACCCCCGAAGCCGCCACTTCTAGCTGAAACGTAGAAAACTCAGTGCTATTATTGGTCACCACGACATCAAAACTAGCCGTAGAACCTGGCTTATATTTGAGCGTCTGAGTAGAAAGAACTGTGGTAATCAGTTTAGACATGGGGGAAATGCCAATAGGAGAAAAAAGCGTATCTAAATACAGGGCAATATCAACGTTAAACCGAAACTAATTGCTTACGCTTCCAAGCAAAATGTAGGATGTTGATTCCTAACTCTTGTGCTGCTCGTATCGTCTCTCTTGGCAGCATCAGTCCCTCCGTTAATGCCCAAGCTTCACTCAAATCACCAATCACCAAAACAATGCCACCCCAAGCTAAAATTTCAATTGGCATTCCATGGATCACCGGAAACTGAGCAAACACAAACGGCTGCGATCGCAGCGGATGATGGCGATCTAACGATCTCAGATCATCTTCCAATTCAACTCTTGAGTCATCACCCGCATCGTGCCCCAGATCATGTCGTGAAGCATCATGAATTGCAAAACTAATTTGTTCGGCTAAAGTTTTAACGGGTTGAGCGATCGTCTCCAACAGATCCTGCAAACTTGTCTCAACCTCCGCCAATTCTGCCTCAACCTGCTGCTGTTCTGCCTCCAAGCTCACATCTCTACGAACTGTTGCCAATGCTTGTTGTAGCTCTTGTCGGATTAGTGCCAGCTTAAAAAAGCGAGTATGCCCTAACGCATTGACCAATACTGTACCCCCTGAAGCCAAATGCTGTTTCAGATTTTCCAGAGTCAGATCGTCAAACGTTAGCTGATTGGAGTCCAACGTTAGCAAATCGGCGGTCGAATCTCCAGTTAAAGCTGTTTGTGCCACAACTGCGCCCAGCCCCGGATATAGAGCAGGCAACGATCGCACCAATTCTGCCCAACGCTCTGGCGCAGATTCCGCCCCGTTCACCTGCGCTACACTCACCATTCCTAAAGGACGCGCCTGCACCTGCTGCCGATACCGTAAATCTACATGATTAATACTCGGAGAAAACACATCAGCATTCTCCTCCAAACACACACTTCCTGTCTGAATGACAATGCGGCATAGCTCTACCTCTAACGCATCGGGTGGAGTCGTTTTCTCATCAATTCGGAACGTCTCCTGCACCAACTCTGGCTCTACAGAACGTTGAAGGCGATCGGGATCAACATAGCTCAGCACCAAATAAATTACCGCCGTTCCCGATCGCGGCGGCTCCGAAGCTAACCGATAAACGATCGCTTCCGGCACAATAATCGGATTACCCAATGTATCGATCGCTACCCCCGGCTGTACCTTTAACCAGCGGCGATCGCGGTACTGCGCTGCAAATTCCTCTGGTGCAGCTACCACACCCACCTTCAACCCACACACAATTCCCGGCTGATGCAACGACTGATAATGAACATTCTGGCGCTGTCGATGATACTCATGCGCCACCCGCCAACGCTCCGCCGTTAACAGCAAACCATCAGTTACTTGCAGTCGTTCTAGCGGCAGCGTTCGAGGAGAAGAATACATAAGAGGCACAAAATATAATGTTGTTCAGATAACATTGTCTAGATGATTCATTCAATTCTAATCATCTACTCAAAAAGAGCTTATCCCAACCCCCTCCAGAGCAGCACCCACTCTTTGTCGTACCCCAATTCTCAAATCATACGTACAAAAAGCGGGCTTCTCTTGTGCAATTATCGATCGCACCAACTGTTCATTAATCTGTTCCAAATCATCTAAATAAATTTGAACACTAAAGTGGTAAGGTCGCCCCCCTCCTAACGTCGCATCTTCTCCTACCCGAGCCTCTCCCACAATAAACCCCCGATGGAATGACTCCGATATACTAATGTGCCTATCTTCTTCACGCACACAATCATCATCTAGCGGTAAACTCGTGGCTAGGTGTAGGTAAAACCGCAGCCCTCTCCGCGTTCCTCGCCATCGATAAATCTGCATGGCATTCCGAATCAAATCTCGTTGTCGATTCAATGGTAAATAGGATTGCGGTGTCCAGCCCACCCAATGCGCTAGAAACGGCAGCATTCCTTGAGGAGCCGTAATCGGATCAAGATATGCCCACAGCGTATCTAAAGAATTTACCGCTGGTTCAAACGCCTGCTCAAAAATCTTCAGAAACCGCCCCACAAAATCAAGCTCTTGATAAATTGAGGGCAGAAACTTAGCATACAAACTTCGAGGACGTAAATGCAGTCTAAACGAGGCAAATTCAACCTGTCGCCGCCCCGTAGCTGGCTCAACCGAATAGACTACTAAGCGACCCTGATAATCTAACTTCAGCGTCGGATTTTCCCCATGTTCCCCATGCTGCTCAAAAAAGTCAGCCGCAATTTGAAAATGCAGCACTGCATCCATCTGCCGTCCCGCTAGAATCTCCGTTCCCTCCGTGCCAACGGAACACCAATTGGACGGAAAATCCCCTTCCACTTGCAGCGATAGCTCCAGGCGATCGCGCTCCAAATTTTTAATCTGCACCACCATTTCGCTCGGTTCACCCGGATACAGCAGCAGACTCAGTTCTGGCGGTGCATCGATCGCCCCAGAAGTCGCCCCCAGAGACGTCTCAGTCCCCGTTCCTGAAAGGGCACCTGCCACCTGCATGGGAGTTAACTGAAGGCTAAAAGACTGTCCCGGTCTGGTCTGAGCCATATTCCTTCTCCCTTAACTAATGAGGCTAATCGCATGACCCGATCGCAACTGCGCATCTGCCCACGAACAAATCAAACCGTTAGCACCCGGATTAACAATGCCTTCGGTGGAAAGCGATCGAACCCAGCCATTTTCCTGTCGCCGCAACTCAAACAGCAACACCGCACCTAGGTACCGTACTCCTGTTGTCCGTTGAATCAACGTAATAATATCCGAAGGATAAACCGCAGAACCAAAAGCCCAACCCGTGCCTTGAGCGCCGCCAGTTAGTGGATTGAGAAACCGATAAAGCGCGACTCGCAGGCTTCGCAAAATCTCCTGCTGTGCCTGGGGATGATTATATTCCGGCTCTAAACCCACTTCAGTTTGTACCGCCACTCCGACATATTCGGGTTCCGAAAGCTGAACTTGAATGCCTAGCAATCGCCGTTCATCCAGGTATTCCAAAACCTGTTCTTTCATTTGGGGTAAGATCATTAACTGAGCCGGATCAATCCCATCCCCCCGCTCAACTCCGTCCCGACTCACCTGCGGTACAATCAGAAGCTCCACCCGTCCAGGATGCTCTTTCGACTGCTGGCTGGGGCACAGTACACGGGCGATCGCCCCTCGCGCTCCTTGCAAGGTCAATGCTTCAAAATCTTCAGGCGTAACAGCGCGATCGCGGGTTCGTAACATCCGAGGCACGCGAATCACCGCATCATCCAATGACTCAGCATCTGCCCCATTCCTAGCCGCTGCATGATTGGTTGCCCTCGCCACATAAGGCACCGCCGACTTCAGCGTACGCAACGTATGACGCTGGACATTGCCCTTCTGTCCGCCCCCTGTACGATACGCCACCATGCGCAGCATCGCCCCCCGCGACGGCACCGCCCCATACTGCCGCTCTGTCATAGTCTCACCCATCAGGGCGATCGCCGATTCGCCCCCAATCTGGATCCTGGCACGGATCTGAACATTTTCTTTTAACTGAGCAGGTTCCCGAATTAAAGGACCAAACTGAAGTAGCCCCGTCTGAGAATCGATCGTATAATGTCGATCTTCCACCGTCGAATCTGCAAAATCATTCACCTCCTGCCAAATTTGGGGCAATCCGTGAGGCGGTATGATCAATAAATGTTCGCCTTCCTGACGCGGCAAAATGGGCACTCCCTGAATTGAAAAGTTTTGCCCTGGTGTGCCATCACTTTCCCCAATTAATTCATCCCGGATCAGCTTGCACTGACTCGCACTTACCGTTCCACCAATCGATCGCACTGCCAGTTTCATAATCTGCGGTGAACTACTATATCCCGATGATCGGCTGCCAATATTACTATTCTCAGGCAACACGTAAACGCAACGAACCCACCGTCCCTGATACGTTGCAAAGTATTCTACTGGGAATTGTTGAGGCAAGTGCAATACCACATCTGCCGCTTGCACTGCCGAGGGTTGAGCCGTACCACTAAAGCTAAATCCGCGCGTGCTATCATCCGTATTATTGATTAACGCAGATTGCCACTTTTGCCCATCCCAAGCTTCCCATCGTAAAGGTGGGTAATCAGGGTTAATTCCTGTTGAAGTTGCCGCTTCACCCCCGACTGTCAAAGCAATCACATTCCCTTCAATCGACTGAGTCGGATCGAATCCAATATAGAAACAATTTCCGGGTTGAGGCTGTTCACTAAAGATGGGTTGTTCGCGTCCTTCCCAGTGTCCATCGTCATGCTGTGTCCATAAATTAGTAAAGCGATCGCGCATTGCTCTCGGTACAATTTCTGCTGTCTCTGCCGTTAGAAAATGACTGACTACAGGTTTAGCAATGGTCAACGCTCGATCAGTACTAAATCCGATCGTCTCTCCATCCTCCATTCGTTCTGTTGTAACTTCAATGCCACCAGGAATTTGATACGTCGAAGGTAATGCCGTAGTCAGATAAAAAGTAATATCGGCTTGAGCCGGGGTTGGGGGATGTAGTCGAATTCCCAGCAGTTCTAAAAACGCCACATAGTTCCGTCGAGGCACCTGGTTGAACCGCTGCAACATCTGCTCAGTCATCCAAGCAAATAGCTCAACCAACGTAATGCCCGGATCACCCGGATTAAAATTTGTCCACTCTGGGCAGTAGCGCGGAATTCGCAGAATGCACTCATCAACAAGATCTTTAAAGGAGCGATCGTCAAGATCTGACTTCGGTAACTTCGGCAAAAAATCAAATTCCACAATTACCCCGCTGATGGCAACAAATAAAAGGGATAAACTAAACTGCGCGGATCATGTCCACCCTTACAGTGATAGTGAATGACAATATCAACCCGTCCCTGCGTTGGATCTGGATCAGCCCGCACTGCATCAAGTTTAATGCGCGGCTCCCACGTTTCTAACGCATCCTGCACATGCAAGCGAATCATCAGAAGCGTCTGAGTATTCATGGGTGCAAAGGTTAATTCTGATAACCGTGAACCAAACTTAGGGCGATGAATTCGCTCACCTAAGCTAGTTCGCAGAATAATCTGAATTGATTCCTCCACATTGCGAATTGTTCCACTCAACTGCAACCCGCCCTGCACGTTCACCTTTAACGGGAACCCCCATCCTTGCCCAAGATGATGTGGCTGATCATTTGTCTTTGACATAAAATCCGCTCAACAAAGCCGTCACTAATGCCGCTACTGTAGCGAAGCAGAGGATAGAGAACTATTCGCCAAAAGTCGAGTCCAAAGTTAAGTCCAGCATTATCTCTGCCATACTCTGGGCAGGCAGCCCGATCGCCCTAAATAATGCTGTCGCAACAAATCCCAAACCTGAGTGAACCGCTGCCTTGCCTCTGTCGTAGAATTGCCCCGATACCGACACAGAAACCCATTCATTAGACGAGTTACCCCCATGTCAGCCGCCGGAAAATCCGTAGCATCTCCCTCAGCCAAACGCGATCGCACCTCCGCCACAAACTCCGGCGATACCTCCCGCCCCACAAACCCAAAACTTCCCACCACCGCACACCCTGACAGCCCATGGGCGCTCCACAACATTTCACTCCCTCCCACCAGCCACTGAGGATCAACCCACAGCAATTGCCCCGCCTGCCAAACTTCTAGATGCGATCGCCATTCTCCCGACAAAAACTGTTCGCCCCTGGCGCTCCGCCCTAACCTGGTAATATCCCAACCTAACCAAGTTGCCCCTGTCTCCAGTTCTACCCGCACCGCCTGACGATATCTAGCCCCATCAAAAATAATTGTTTCTTGAGGCAACCATTCTAAACCCGCATTCTCAGCAACTTGAACATGAATGACTTGATTAGATTCCTGATCGCTTCCATAAACTTTAGTCGCCGCTGCCGTTGTCAGTAAAACTTGGGCATTAGGATGCAGACGAATCTGGCTAGAGAGACGATCGCCCCCCACAATTCCCCCAGCCGTATGCAGCATCACGCCATGACAAATGCTTTTCCCTTCAGGATAAAACGGTCGTTGAATCTTCAGAGGCGCTTGCATTAAACTGCGGCTCAAAATGGTCTCACCCTCGCGATGACCAAACTCTAGTTGTAAATTTCCCTGCCAACCTGTCGGTTTAGAAGAATCTATCAATCTCATTCTCAATTCAACTGCATCGCTACTTTAAAGATACTCTCCGCAGGCTTTTGGGCAATCGTTTCTTCCCAGCACTTAGCTATAAATACAAATCGTCGTTGAAGAGTTTAGAAACTGTGTAAGGACAATTGGCTGGAAACGTCTCTCGCCCTAATCCAGTTTCAGCAGCAGCTAGCTTGCAAGCATTTTGGTACGATCGCGGCAACTCATTCTCTACGTAAACCTTAAGGCTGGGGCTATTAGCCAGTAAGGTTTGAATGCGCAAATGCTGCTCCGCTATGGTAAAGCGCCTCAAAAAACGTCCTTTCTAAGCGGGTGATGGGACTCGAACCCACGACATTCAGCTTGGGAAGCTGACGTTCTACCACTGAACTACACCCGCACGCAGTCTATTAGCATAGCGCATTTACTCGTCATGCATACATTCATGACGCAACCCCCTACAAAAATGCGATCGTCCCCAACTTGAGCATCCATCATCAGCAATGGGAACTCTCACTAAAGTGACAATTCTACAGCAGCATCTCATCACCCTGATTGTCTATCGTCTTTTGCCCAACAATATCATCCTCTAAAAACACCAATGTTTAGCGCTACCGAACTTCTAATCAACGACTTTGTTCATAAATTAAAAGAAGGATACCGCCGCACCTACGGAGGATGGAAGCACGACTACGAAGACATTATTGGGTGGGTGGGGTCAATGGCTCTAGAAAACATTGCCAACAGCGATGCCCTCTATCACAACGTTGAACACACTATTTTAGTGACCTTAGTCGGGCAAGAAATTCTCCGAGGCAAGCACATCCGAGAAGGCGGCGTATCTTGCGAAGACTGGCTGCACTTCATCGTCGCGCTAGTATGCCACGACATTGGCTACGTTAAAGGAGTTTGTCAAACCGATAGCAATGGTTGGTATGCAACAGGACATAGTGATGAGCGCGTCACCTTGCCCCCCGGCTCTTCAGATGCCAGCCTAACGCCTTATCATGTAGATCGAGCTAAACTATTTGTTGAAGAACGGTTTGGTCGGCATACCCTAATTGATGCAGAACTGGTCAAGCGAAACATTGAACTCACCCGATTCCCAGTGCCTAATGCCCAAGACCATCAAGATACCGTAAACTTTCCAGGTTTAATTCGCGCTTCTGATTTAATTGGACAGCTGAGCGACCCCCGGTATCTTAAAAAAATTGGGGCACTGTACTACGAATTTGAAGAAACAGGAGTGAGTAAAGCTCTGGGCTACCGCCATCCAGGAGATTTAAGGCAAAACTATCCCAAGTTTTATTGGAATGGAGTGTATCCCTACGTCAAAGATGGGTTGCGCTACTTAGAGTTGACACAGCAAGGCAAACAAGTCATTGCTAATCTGTACTGCAATGTCTTCGTAGTAGAGCATGAGCCTGCTCCCGATGTAGAACTAGGGGTTGCTTAGGTAAATAAAGAACGGAGAGGGAGGGATTCGAACCCTCGGATACCCCTAAAGGCATCAACAGATTAGCAATCTGCCGCTTTCGACCACTCAGCCACCTCTCCAGAGGTTTAAGTTCACTAATAATAGCAGATCTTGTAATTTTGGATTCTAGATTTTAATTTTTAGTCAACTATTTTTAGTTAAATATTTACAGTAGGTGGCATGAATTTAGCAAGGGCAACTATTCTACCCTAATCTGACTTGCTTACTTTCACCTGTGCTACCATCATTATCAATCTCACTATCTACTATACATTCAGCCAAATGGCAAAGGTTCTGGTGTTGAACGCCTCTTACGAACCACTCAACATTACCAGCTGGAGGCGAGCGGTTGTACTGTTGATTAAAGGAAAAGCCGAGCAAGTCGAGCACAATGGCAAGCTAGTGTACTCTGATCTGCCTCTCCCTACTGTCATTCGGCTGCGTCACTATGTGCGAGTTCCTTACAAAGAAATCCCACTGACTCGCCGAAACATACTCCATCGTGATGGTCATTCCTGTCAATACTGCGGCTACTTTGGAGATGATTTGACTTTAGACCATGTCATCCCCCGATCGCGCGGTGGTGGCGAAACCTGGGAAAATATGGCGACGGCTTGTGTGCGTTGCAATGTTAAGAAGGGTAGCCGTACTCCTAAGGAAGCCAACATGCCTTTGCGGACGCTGCCTCACAGACCCTATAGCGGTTTATACTTTGAAGTCGCAAAACATGTTAAGAGCGGTGTCCATAAAGAATGGCAAAAGTATGTGATAGGAACTTAAGTCTTGGCGCGATCGCGCTTAGTTTCTTTGCAGTAATTTTTATATTCGGATTTCCCTCCTCCGAATCATGCTGATTCTTAAGTTTTTTGCGAAGATCAAGATACTGATCTACTGAGCTTATCTGTACGCTGGTCTGAAATAAGATTTAACCGAGATAATGACTCAGTTTCTCGATTAAGACAAAAATATGAAATTGGATTCGCTTCAGTCTGATGAAGGTTTGCGGCTCACTACACCCTCTACTATTCCGGGAGCACTTTTGACTGTGGCGCACCCGATGCCGGATGATCATTCGATGGAGATTGAGTCTATCAGAATAGGATCGGGGCAAGGAGCAGCAGGACTGTCGAACAGACGATTGGTAGAGCAAAAGGTAGATGCCCTACGACAAGTTTTAGAGAAGCGAGAGGGCGATCGCCAGCTTGTGATCTTGCAAGATTTTCCTGATCCCGATGCTTTATCTTGCGCTTGGGCTTATAAGCTAATTGCTCAGCAATACGAAATTCATTGCGATATTGTCTATGCAGGCATGTTGAGCCATCAAGAAAATATTGCGTTGGTGAAACTAACAGGGTTACCCGCCCAGCGTTGGACATTGCAGTCAGCCAAGGAGAAGCTTTCGGCTTACCAAGGCTGCGTTTTTGTGGATAACCAAGGCACGACGACGCAGCTTATGGCGCTGGTTCAGCAAGCAAATTTGCCTATTGTGGCAGTGATAGATCACCATAGCTCCCAAGACGATCTCAAGCCTCAGTTTCTTGATATTCGCCCTCAAACCCGGGCAACGGCAACCATTTTTACTCACTACCTGCAAGCCGGATTGCTCAAGCTTGATAGCAACAATAGTGAGCATATTAAATGCGCTACAGCCCTGATGCATGGGCTACGCTCTGACACCAATCGGCTGATGCAGGCGCAGGAAGAAGACTTTATGGCGGCGGCTTATCTCAGCCGCTTCTATGATGCTCAACTTTTGAATGCTGTGCTGCAAGCTTCTCGCTCTAAGCGTGTCATGGAAGTGATTGAGCGATCGCTTCGTAACCGGGTTCTGCAAAACAACTTCTCGATCGCTGGAGTTGGCTACTTGCGCTACGACGATCGCGATGCCATTCCTCAAGCCGCCGATTTCCTCGTTACCGAAGAGAACGTTCACACGGCTGTCGTCTATGGCATTGTCCGCGATGAAGACGAAGACCTAGAAATCGTCATTGGTTCCCTTCGCACCAATAAGCTCACCCTAGACCCAGACGAGTTTATTAAAGAAGCATTTGGGCAAGATGCCCAAGGACGCTTTTTTGGCGGTGGGCGATCGATGGCAGGTGGCTTCGAGATCCCCATGGGTTTCCTCTCTGGCTTCAACGAAAATCAAGACTACACCCGCATTAAATGGGAAGTCTTTGATGCCCAGATTAAACAGAAGCTTTTTAGATTGGTCAACCCCCAGTAAAGACAGGCGCAGCAAGCTCAAACGAAGTCTAGGACGAGGATCACTAAAGGAGAAATTCATGGCAGCCACAGAACTTCGACAAAAACTGACGTTTGAGCAATACCTGGAACAGTGCCCCGAAGATGGGCGCTATGAGTTAGTCAATGGAGAATTGGTGAGAATTTTAGCGACTAGACAACATGAGGACGTAGCAGATTTTCTAACTGATGTTTTAAAGGACGAAGACAAGCGATCGGGTGAGCAATACAAGGTTTCTGCTCGAATTGCCTTAGCCACGAGGAATAAAGTAGGAAATGACCAAGGGCGACATCCGGATGTTGGTGTCGTCAAAAGAGAGGTATGGCGGTCGAATCGTTCTGCATACACTGCTTTCCGAGATGCAATTCAGCTTGTCATTGAAGTCGTCTCGACCAACTGGGAAGATGATTATATTGATAAACTTGACGAATATCAGCGTCTTGGCATACTCGAATATTGGATTGTAGATTATTTGGCGCTTGGTAGTCGAACTTACTTAGGCAATCCTAAGGAACCTTCTGTTTTTGTCTACACACTGGATGAAACCGGGCAATATCAGTGCCAACGGTTTCAACGAAACGAGCGTATTCCTTCCACTACTTTTCCCGAACTCAACCTCACTGTTGTCCAAATTCTAGAAGCTTAGGCTTTCTGCCACAGCACCAAAACCACACCGCAGACAATAAATCCTAAACCCAGCAACCGCTCAAAGGGAATGGCTTCCTTGAAGATAAAATAGCCTAGCAGTACCGAGAAAACATAGCTTAAGGCGATCGATGGGCCCACAATGCTCAGTTTGACGCGGGTAAGCAGGAGAATGTAAGCGATCGCCCCCATAGCATAAAACGTTAGTCCTACTACTAATTCGGGCGTGGTAGCAATGCTGATAATATGCCCTACTACGTTTCCTGCATTGACCTTACCGAGCTTGAGCGCCCCCGTCTTTAAAAAAAACTGCCCAACAACGCCTGCCACAATGGACATCAGCAATAAACCTAACTCTTGTAATGCCACTACTTCACTTTCCTATGCAGGGGTGTTTTCTAGTTTACGGCAGGGTTCGCCATCAGGAAACAGTGTGTCGATAGTTCGCCAAAATTTCATCCAAAAATAGGCTTTGTAACCTAACCGACTTTCGCTCTTTAGAAGAGCAGCGGTAGACTAGGAACCGAGAATCAGAGAGGAGGCGTTTATGGTCAGCAGGATTCAATATTCCTACACCGATGAACAAATCACAGCATGGTTGCGCGGTTTACTCAGCATTGCTTGGGCAGATGGTCACTTTTCTTCTGAAGAACAAGCGCTGATTACGACCCTGATGGAGCAAGATCTATCTCACACAATTGATTTAGAATCGGCAATCACCATTAGTCCTGCTGAGCTAGCAGAAGTTTTAGGACAAGATGCTCAGATGGCTGAGAACTTTTTGCGGACAGCAGTCATGGTGGCGATCGCCGATGGCACCTACTCTCCACCCGAAGATGAATTGCTTCATCAATTCTGTACTGCACTAAAACAGCAATCCGACGTTTTAGCGCCTCTGCGTCTTACCTTAAGCGATCGCATTAATAGCGCATCTGCCTTATCTCCACGAGTTCTCAACCCTCTGCAAGAGTGGCTCGATCGCCTAGAAGTCCAAGATCCTCGGCTGGCAAGATTCTTGTGCCGAATGATTCCGTCTCAGTGCCCCTTTGAGCGAGATATAACGCTATTTGGTCGCAAGCTTGTTCACATTCCGCCCATGTGCAAAATCAATCCACTCTACGAACAACTGGTGGGGCTAAGGTTTCGGGCATTGTCGTACCTGGCAGACGACTGTCAGGAAGACGTGGCAAAGTACTGTTAAGTCTGAAATAAGTCTGAAATTTTTCAGGTCTGAAATTTTCAGACCTGAAACTAAGTCTGCAAGCTAGCACCTGTTGTTTTGCGGGTAAATGGGTTCCATGTTTCTAGGACTTGGAGTGAAGAACTGAGGAAGCGCGATCGCTTTTCATCACTTAGCCCAATCACCTGCGTAAAATCTGCCCCAGCAATATTCTCCAGCCCTTCAAACTCAGCATCAGTAAAATCTGCCGCCCACAAATCTGCCCCAGCAAAATTTGCCCCATTCATCCGAGCTTCCCGCAGAGAAGCCCCCGTTAAAAATGCCTTGCGCAAATCAGCACTGCTCAGCCTTGCGCCCTGCAAATTCGCCTCTGTTAAATCGGCACCACTCAGGTATGCACCCAAAAGATTCGCCTGTTGTAAGTCGGCATGGCACAGGTTTGCCGTGTTGAGATTGGCACCATTCAGGTTAGCGTAAAGCCCGATCGCCCCTGAAGACTTGAAGTTAAATCCTTCTGCCCAAATTGTTTGAGAGTTACACCGCGCTACCTGAAGCTTTGCGCCTTCCAAGTTGGCACCGCTCAGATCAACCTGCTCTAAGTTGGCACGGAATAAGTAAGCATCTTGCAAGTTGGCTTGGCGTAAATCTGCTCCAGTCAAATCTGCTCCAGTCAAATCTGCCTGAGTGAGATTTGCTCCATTTAAATTCGCCCCCCGCAAATTAGCGCCATCAAGCTGACACCGCTAAGATCCGCATTCTGTAAATCGAGTTTGTGCAGATTACATCGATAGAGATCTGGAGTGGGCGATCGCGTTGAGTTACCCGCAAAGGGTCGCTCCGAGAAATCCTCTAGAGATTTCCCGCTTTGAGCAGGGCTAGAAGTTCAGAGGAAGGTTGCTGAATTGCTTGGCTAATTATGGGCTAGATTGGCTAAATTATGGGCTAAAAATACACAGCAGAATCAGAGTATCTTGCCCTTAGTAGCTGTTTAGGAGAAATCGAAATGACCCGCCGTTCTATCCTCGTGCCGGGTGGAAGCTATACCTTCAACCCCATACCTAGACTATTTTTGAAGACATTCTGCTTTACACCGTCCCTAGCAACCTCAAAAAAATTTTAGAAATAGTGCTAGGAATTTTGCTGTAACAAAAACCAGTACTATAAATGATGGTCACCTGCCCCCAAACTTATGAGCATCGCCAATATTTCAGTCAAAACCATCGATCGCCAAGACCAAACCCTCGCCGACTATTTGGGCAAAGTCGTGTTGATCGTCAACGTGGCATCTCAGTGTGGCTACACGCCTCAATACAAGGGCATGGAAGAGCTTTACCAAAAATATCAGGCACAGGGCTTTGAAATTTTGGCGTTTCCCTGCAACGACTATGGAATGCAAGAGCCAGGGAGCAATGAAGAAATTCAGCAGTTCTGCTCAACCCGCTACGACGTCAGCTTTCCACTGTTCGACAAAGTTCATGCCAAAGGGTCACAGCAACATCCACTCTACGCCGAGCTAACTCAATCGGTAAGCTGACTATCATCTAGAATACATAAAGCCGGGTAAAATAGGGACTAGAAGATAATCGAATTAAACCGATGCCAGTTCCTAAATTTCTCAGTCCGCTCCAACAAGAAAACCTCCAAAATGCCC
>JAESGK010000349.1_pt1 | contig 20922 bp, 20 predicted proteins | sample 9269681 | NCBI WGS metagenome assembly JAESGK01 (sample SAMN14515347, study PRJNA621673) | algae metagenome | isolation source: Timaviella obliquedivisa GSE-PSE-MK23-08B and co-occurring heterotrophs from... | place: USA: Grand Staircase Escalante National Monument, Utah | collected 2006-08-15
CCGGCTTTGAGCCGTTCCCACCGCCCCCAACTTGGTTTCTCATTCGGGTTCGACCATATGAAGACATTTTTGAACTCGCGGTTTAGTGAGTCAGGTAGTGTAGAGACAAGAGCAATGCCCTCTGAGTTGCTTTGACCAGCCTGACGAACAACATACGTTGTGTCAGCGACCGGGATAGTCTGATCCTTAAATCGAGGGTTGAAAAGATTATTCAACTCAGCCTCGTGGGAAGCCAGGGAACCGCCAAGTGCAAAGACCCCTATATTCAGATCCCCAAGATTGATGGCCGTGCCATTGTTGTTACACGCCAGCAGGTAGAGCTCAGTGACAGGGAGTGCCGTACTCGCTTGGGCTGCGGTAGACGCTTGGTTGTTGTCCAACCCTGACCGAATTGAGTTTGATGCAGATCTACTGACTAACCAACCACCCTCGGTCCATATAATCCCGCCGGATAGGCTGGTGGCTGTGGTAGAGTTTATACAATAGTGCATGGTCGATCCCGTATTTCGGGGAATCAACTCAAGGCGTTTTGAATTACTCGTAGACCGGGCGCCATACAGACTTTTAGCGCCGCTGGCTATCGCATTAGAGCAGTATGCGTATACTCCGGAACTATTCAGAGTATAATTAACAGCATCGGTGGCAGCGACCCAGCCAGTTCTCAGGTATGAAGTAGCTGTCCCGGTAAAGCCGCGGTCGTCGAAGGTTGGATTGCCTACTTCCACAAGGGTGAAGTTACCAGGTGACTTTATGTTGATCTTAGCGTATTCCCGGTATTGAGCCCGGCCGCGCAGGAAGTATAGTAGGTCAAGTTTAGCGAATAGACCAGACTGCACAGCAAGTCTGACGGTGGAGTCGTCAGCCACAAGCACGGATGCAGGCGGTGTCTGAATGCAGTTCGTTGCCGCGTATGTTATAACCTCTTGATATTGTGGACAAAATTGATAAGTCGAGTCCTGCGCGAATGAAAGCGAAGGCAGCAACAGAAGGAATAAAAGTAATTTTCTCATGTATATTAATTGTTAGATAGTTGCTAATGCTGTCATGTAATTTTGAATTGCCGTGTTTACGGTCGCGGGGTTTACAGCCCCTGAGCCCGCGAACCAAGCTGATAAAGTGTTTCCAACACCAAGGAATAAGTTGTGGGTGCCTGATGCGTTCCGGGCTAAAATATCCATCTCGCCGGTTGGTATTGATGTGGGAGCGGTAACGCTATCGGTCGCGAGAACAGTTCCGTTTTTAACCGCCTGTAAGTTGTTTGAAGCCGTTCGCAGGCCGGTGTACAGTGTATTATTTTCGTAATTGGTTAGCACATCAAACACCACATCCGGCGTAGGCCCTGAGTTTATCCGCGCGCCCAAACGGCTTGCATTGCTCCCGTTCTTACCAAGAAATATGTGGTTACTGCCGGAGTTCAACCCGCAGATAACAGAAGACACACCCGCGGCAATAGAAGCCGATGTCTTTATATAGCCACCAACACAACTTGAGTTTAGCGTGTACTTAACTCCTTGCGTGGCTGGTGAATACCCAGAACGTATGTAAGAGGTGCTTCCATCCGATCCGTAACCTTCCTTATTCGTTAGCGTGGGACTACTCACCAGTATACATTTGTTTGATGGATCAACCCAATCGATTGTTCCGAACAAACCAGCAACGTTATTTGCGAACGCGAACCATCGATCCATTTCGGCAAGTTGTCCAGTGTTCACTAGATACGTCATCAGGATGTTTTGCAGGGATCTGCACTCAGGCGAGGGCCAAGGGTAGCCGGCAAGGGTAGCCGCGCGCAGGACGGCTGCGTATCGTGGATGATACGGCTGTCCGCAGTATAAAGGAGGCAGGGCAAAGTTTAGCATACTATGCGGCTTTACCTGATGAAGTCGTGATACGGATGGACACACTATGAACTCGCACAGCACTAGCCAGCGTATCAGATCCAGTGCCCACACGGGACAATTCGAAAAGTATTAAATCCTCGGACGCAGGTGACCCACCTATTGTTATAGCAGGCGATGCAGGTGTAATATGCAGATTACTCAATGTCTGAAGGGCGTCGTCAATATTTTGAGCGGTGCCCATACTGGCGTTTAATGCGTCATTATCAGAGAATGCTACAGCAGCCAATGTGAAGCGAACGTTTTGAGCCACTGTACCAGCAGCAGCCGACCAATATATTTTCGCCGTTATCGTGCCGTTGTTCCAGTTGCGAGGAAGTGGTACCGAGAATTGAACGTACGTTTGTGAACCAGACGGGAAATCGTGAGTGAGAAAGTTATTGCTGCCAAATGACGGCTGTCCTATTCCAGTGTTTGGATTTGTAAGTCGGCTGTAAAAAGCAGATGCGGGTATAGGTATATCCTGAACGCCTATAAAGTCGTCAGTCCCAGCCACCGTGTAGCTACGATCCTGGAAAGTATATGTTCTAATGGCTGTGGCCGCGTTTTGTAGAAGAGACGTGAATGTATTGGCCAAGTTCTTGAACGCAATGGAAAAGCCGGAAAGGCCGACGTAACCACCTGACTCTCCTTTATTGGCGGAATTTTCGGGTACATACGTCAGATTGTTCTGGGTTATTACCCAATTCGCCTGCGTGTTGCCGGGCGTGTTCACGAGTGCTCGTATCACATCGCCTACGGTCACAACCTGACCGGTCGGTAATGTGCCACCTACAGATATTGTCCAAAGGTCACCTTTTAGAATGGCTCCTGCTGTGCCTGATCCACCAGAAGAAGGGTACGCTCCGGTTGAAGCATCGTAGTTGCCGCGATCATCAAGGAGGCCAACCACCAAGCCATCAGCATAAGACTGGGCAGTAGCTAGCGCCGCGGCTATTGCCGCGCTTTGAGCGGTCGATACCGGCTTACTTGAGTCAGTGGTGTTGTTTACACTTCCAAGCCCAATATCTGCTGGCGATGGATAACTAATTACGGGATTCGCTGTATCTGTATTGTCTACTCCGTCACCGGTCACTGATTCAACTGTGCCCGTTGGCATGGGAATCAACGCCAACCGCCATATCTTTTCATTGATTGTCGCGGCGTAGTCATTTGGCCGCAGCACTTCTGGACTTGATTCCGCGGCTGTGCCAGCCACCAACTCATATACCCTCAGGATGTTTCCGCCTGTGGTATCTCGAAACACCATAGTAGTACCTGTGCTTAAATCGCTAGTGACGAGTGTCTTCAATCCACCGAGGTCACCGATACTCGGCCTTAATGCCCGTACCTCATCATACAACTCCTCTGACTTATTTAAAGCTGAATCAGCGATGTCGTCGACGAAATCTCTTAACACCGACGCCGTAATTTGCCGGGTCGAGTTGCTCGGGAATAGCCCGTACCATTTGGCCTTTAGTGATGACCTATTTAATATTGACATGGCTAAGAAGTAAAGTCTAAATTGAAGTCTGTTGAAAACTCTGCGTCGACATCCGGGGAATCAGGATCGTTAACCACATCCACAAGCTCGGCGAGGTCGAACTTTATCATGCAGTTATCCTCATCCATACCGTAGGACGTGAACATGTATTTTTTTCCGAGGTTGTTGGTCTCTCGTATCACCGAGCATGGCAGGATCTCCCGATCGATATCAAAGTTGCCAGTGATTTTGAAGGTGCCACGGCCGTACTGTGACCGATATTCTGTAGCGAGCAGCTCCAATAATTTACCTTCCCCGAGGCGATATGAACGGTACCATTTTTGCGTGGGGCGCCCATCCAATAGCTTCAGATAGTTCTTATAAGTCTGCTCGCTGTTGTTGATATTTTCCGTGTCGACGTCGGCCAGCTTGAACGGCTCCTGGAGGTTTATTTTCAGCGCCCGATTATTTACCGCCTCCACGGTGAATGTTTCAGGAGGCTCCTGCCCGTTCGGTAGATGGTTAAGGACGACATTGTCGATATAGTTGTACTCGATGTGATGTTCACCTACTGGATCGTTTTTCAAAACCTGATCACCGCGCGGGCCGGTTCGCTTCATCCATATCTCAGAGTCTATCTGCCACAGCTTGGGATTGTCATCCTCGTCGAAGTCGTCCGGGCGCACAACCTCAATGCCGTCGTCTGCACTGGTGTCGTCCACAAGCTGATAGTATACATAAGTGAAGGTTGTCTCGCCGCGGGGAGCTGTGTAGTTTACGCGGCCCTTGATTCGATACCCGATAGGTAGTTTAACAGTTGGGATTTGCCTCATCGTTTCGAGGTCAGAATCATCCACAAAGTCGAATGTGTACCCCGTCTCCAAGAGAAACTCAATCTGAAAATTTTCAGTGGTCAATTCAGCAACCTGGCGGCATGCTGTCACTACCTTGTAGTTTTGAGCCTCGTTGAAGGTCTCGACATAAATGGAGTTGTATTGATAGAACACATCATCAGTCCATCCTCCCTTGGCCTCGCTGTAGTAGAAGCTACCGATCCGGAGCATCCACTTAATGCGTCCCCAAATTGGATTGATCGAGTAAGTCTGGAATACCTGCAGAAGTTGAGCGTAGCTGAAACGGAGCTCTAAGTAATCACTGGCGTCATATTCTATAACACCTTGTTTGGATACAAGAGAGACCACCCCAAGCCCAGTTTCATTTGGTGAAACTCTGTTTAGTTTCGCGAAGAAATTGAAATATCCTTCAAAGGCCTTTGTCTCCTTGATGCCAAAAGAAGTCCCTGGAGCCTTGGAAATATCAACGTTCCAGTTCTTGAGCTGAGCAATACCATTGCCATCTATGTAGACATCATCAGCCTCGAAGCTGTATGACGCAACCAGGCTAGGAACTTTCAGAAGCTCGTGATCCAGGAAGAACTTCCCATATGCGGGCAATATCTCAAGAACTTGACTGCCGTCACGGAACGCCGCGCGGTTCTCCATAAGCGGGAGCGCGAGCACTGCCAGGTCATCGTTCTCCCCGTAAAAGGCAAAGGTGCCGTTCTCGTCGAATTGACGAAAAGCTATCGCCTGAGCGGCTTGCTCGATACAATAGATATACCAACGGCCGCGCCGCTGCAGGATCCTGGCGCCGTAAGGCTTGAGAATATGCGTAAGAATAGTCTCGCAGTCGTATTCATCCAAGTCGTAGAACGACGTTGGATCGAACTGGCATTGGTTTAGAGGATCATATTGCGGGCCGTCCGCTGGCCCCGACATCTCTACTTCGAACTTATTAATGCCCGATTGTATTGGTATTTTTAAGTCGGTGTTCTTCAGTATCTGCGCTATCGCCTTGAGCTCGGTGACGTCGGTTTCAAAATAATTGCCGCTCTCATCTGCAAATTCGTATGCCTTTAGGTCAGCCAGCCCGTCGGTAGCCGTAATAACCGTTGTATACGGGGGCGCCAGGTATGTCTCATTGTAGTTCTCGGGGATTACGAAACCGACGTAGTTAAGCTCAAGACCGACAGGCAGTCCGAAAGCAGGCTCTGTCTGGTTTATGAAGGAGTCTATTGTGTATGTGGCGTATGAAACCGATTGGGATATTTTAATACCAATTCGATCAGCCCCTTCCGGAGCAATAAACTCATGTGTTCCATTGAACACCCCTCCGGCGCCAACGTTCAAGAATATCGAAGCTCCCAAATCTGCGCCAGCAGCGTTTGTTATCTGTATGTAAATCCGACTGAAATTCGTAGGGCTCGGGTTGCTTTGCGTCACCGTGAATTGAAAGTCGAACTTGTACCGATGGCCCTTTGCAAAAGCATAGGGGGTATATTTTTGGTCGGATGCCCCGGAACCAGGTAACTGGAAAGTGAGCCCGGACCAATCATATCCGCTAGAATCAGACGCCCAACCGGAAACGGGTGGCATGATGGCCGGCGTAAACGGTGGTTGTTCATTCCCGTAGTCACGGGAGTTCTCGACCTTATACTTCCGATCATCCTGGGTGAAGAGATCAAGGAAGACGAAGTTCTCCTCAGCCACCAAAGCAACCTTTATGTGGCTTGGGATGATTGGCTTGAACTTATTTATTCCATCACCGTCGTAGTTTCTGACCACGGGGCTGGACGTCCCTTTAACATGGATAATATCACCGGTATACCCGCGCTGAAGAATATCGGTCCTATTCAACGCACCCTTCAAGTCCTGGTACTGAAGGCGATACTTCACATTGTAGAAGTTCGGAACCCCAACGGTTACTTTCAGGTCAGCAAAGCAGCCTTTGGCATCCTTGGCGTAAATCATGTAGTCACCTGGGAGCAGGCCATTGAATACACCAGAGATTTGGCCGGATGCCTGATAGTCGAAGTTCCTATCAAAGCTGAACTTGATCGGTCCAAAACTTGAGCCGGCGGACACGGTTATAGTACCATCAGGCGTAACCTGGTCAGATGCCGGGGTGACCGTATTGCTTATAAAGTGCAGGTCACAGACGGCCAGCTGGCACGAGTAATGGTCGAATGATAGTTCCTTCGTTACGTACGGAAAAGAATCAGGATTTATTCTGAACGACACCAGCGTTGTTATGTCGCAATATGTATATGGGATTGGATAACTGGATGGACGTAATACGTGCGGGGGGTATACAATTAATACGTCACGCTCCACTAGTGGAGCGCTGAGTGATGGGCCTGACGTCAGAACATTAGGCGAGGTGTCGGCGTCATTATCGAACAACCACACAACGAATTGCTCCGCCACATCATCCCAACCGGTTTCCACATAGTTGCCATCTGCGAAAGGTCCGAAACCGTGAATAATTCGATATCGTGCTAGTCTGTTGACCATTACCCTCTAGTCCTCTTATCCAGCTGTGACTGGCGGTTTAGAATCAGGACAAGGTCAGGTCCTTGTATGCGGAACTCACCGGCTACGGTCACTTCGAACTCACGGCCAGTCAAGGCCCCAGTTATTGCGTCGGATCGGTTCGATGTTGACCCACCGCCTCCTCCACCAGTTGGATTGCTCCCCATTGATTTTAATGAGGATGATACATAAGCGCCAAGCGCAACCATAGCTACACCCGCAGCTATGACACCATATGGGTTAAGAGTTTTCATTGACTGCTTGAATGCAAGCAGGCCTACACCATAGGTGATAAACATTTGGCCGATCTGGGATAACACACTGCCGAGAACTTTTAGAAGTCCCTTACCGAAGTTTTCACTTCCGGAAAGCGAGTTTCCGATGGCCTCTCCGATGCCATTGAGTGCGCTAATCATGGCTGGTTTGAAGTTAAGGACAACCATTTCCTTAGTCTCACTGACAAAACCTCGAACATTGTTTTGCAATGATCGAAGCGACTCAGCGAAGTAGCTGCCATCAACGGGCGGTATGGTCAATGGTTCAAGTTCGATACCGAGCTCCGCGGATCCTGTATTGATGCCAGTGATTTTATCCAGGGTTGGCGACTTGACATCAATGAGCATCTCGACGCTTACCTGGTCGAGACCGAGTATCTTCTGAATGACCTTATCAATCTTAGTTTGCACTCCCTCTATTTGCTTTTCCAACGACTGCAGAGTTTTTATGTCGCCGGTCGATGTGTTCTTTTGGAGATCACGCAAATCCTTCAGTTTCTTCTCGAGCGTGTTGAGCGTTTCTGTCTGTGATACTGCGGCCAGTGGATCGGTCGTACTTGCAGTAGCTGATGCCTCTACGTATTCGTTGATCAAGTCGATAACGCGGCGGTAGTTGGATATTGTTTGGTCGGCTCGACGAACCTGGTCCTTGAGAGCGGCGTCGGCACTTTTATCTATACCTTGGAGCTCGATCAGGTCATCTTTTTGTATTTGCTGGACTAGAATAAGTTCGTATAACTTTTGTTTATAATCGTCCGCGGCTTTGGACAGATCCGAATATCCGTTTCTCTTCGAGAAGTCGTTGAATTGCTGGATGGCTTTTTCATTGAACGAAAGAGCCGTATTAAGTTCGACAATAGCATCGTGTAGCGATTGGGTCTGCTCGTCAGTGAGTTTGTATTTTTCAGCGAGTTCGTCAACAAACCGGAGGTCCACCGGTTTTCCGGACTCCTCTCGAAGATCTTTTATCAACTCAACTTCTTTGCGAAGCGCTTCGACTGGAGCTCCGCGAGCGACGGACTCAGCGAGGTGATCTAAAGCGCCTTCAAAGTCGGCAGTAAGAGATAGAGCATTTACAAGATCCGTTATACCATTAACCGCACCTCTAATTGCACTGGTATCAGAAAGCTTTAAGATTAAGCCTTCCCAGGCTGATGATAGCTTCTCGACATCGCCGGCTACATTGTCTTGCATTATGCGAGCCATCGCAGCGGCCTCGCCGGCTACATTCTTAAAAGCGAAAGCAAGGTCATTAGTCTTCTGACTGTTTTTAGACAGGACCAATAATGATGTCTGTGCTGTGCGTCCGACCTCGTCGTAGGCATCAGCCAGTGTAAGTCCCTTACTTGACAGCTCACCGAGACGATCGCGGAGTGGACGTCCATCGCGCGTCAATTCAGAGAATATCTTCCGGAGTGACGTGCCTGCCTGGCTGCCACGTATGCCCGCATCGGCCAGAGTACCGAGAAGAGCAGTCGTTTCCTCGACGGATACGCCAGCAGCTGCAGCGTCAGGCGCAACATACTTCATCGCCTCAGCGAAGTTGTCGAGGCCCAGGGCAGTCTTGTTGAAACTGGATGCCATAACATCTACCACCCGCTGCGTTTCACTAGCGTTCAGTCCAAATCCGCGCACTGTTGATCCGGCCACGTCAGCAGACTTAGCAAGATTCTCACCGGTTGCGGCAGCCAGGTCAAGTGTAGCCTCGGTTGCAGCAAGTATCTCCTTCGTCGTAAAGCCAAGACGGCCATACGCCACCTGCAGCTGACCAACTTCAGACGCGGAATATTTGGTAGCCGCACCCAGGCGAATCGCATCTTGTTCAAGCGCTTCAAACTCACGGCCGGAAGCGCCAGTGATGGCCCGAACTTCCGACATTGTCTTCTCGAACTCGATGGCGACGTTGGCGGCATTCTTCAAAGCCTTTGCGGCTTCGTATATACCGAAGCCTATGCCGAAGGCGGCAAGCGTTTTATTTAGATCCAGGACATTGCCCTGAAAAGCTTTAGTATTCTTGGATGAATCACTTAATGACTTGTTGAACTCAGCGTTGTTTGCGCTGAGGTACACGAGCATCTTTGCGAGAATTGCGTTGTTTGCCACCGTCTTTTCTTTTTACTCGAGCAATCAGGTCATCACTTGCTTCAGCCGGCGACAGTTTTACCTCCGCCGCCTTATCATAGCTCAGTTTTATTAAATCGGTAGGCTTAACCCTACTCCCTTTGGGTACATTGAAAAGCCCGTTGGTCAGAACTGACCATATGATGCGGGTCCTTTCCCATTCACATTCTTCGAGGTCAAGTATGCGATCACGATCGCGTTTCCTTTTGAATACATACAGCGAGTATTCATACCAACTTAGCTCCCAGAACTGATCGGGCGTTAAGCCACAATCAGCAACCGCGAAGGCTAGACAGTCGTCAATGTCGAAGACGACGGGCTCTCCGGAGTCGTCATCGTCGTCAGGTTCATCTTCTCCCTCTGTTGTCTTTTTTTTTCCTCCCAGGCAGCGAGACTCTCAGCCATCAACACTGCGATGCGCTCTTCTCCAACTTCGTCGATCCACTCAGCTACATCCGGTGGCGTATAAGGCACTTTCTCCTTGCGGAGTTGCAAGTACGCGGCGGCAGCAGCATACACGAAGTTGATTTGAGTGAATCCCTCAGGAACCATTAACCGGCCCTGCATCTGGTGTAATTTGATACCCTCCATTTGACAGAATATGCCAAATGAGAGGGTACCAAATTTCAGTTTAACCGGACCAGACTCCAGTTGTAATTCTACGATACCGCGCTCGTGTAAATTCATAGATTACGGATTGGTATCCTTGGTGTACTCTCCTTGGCCGGTGAGTGTGAATGAGCAAGTGGCCGCGCTGTCAACACCAGCACCCATTTGGAATTGCTGCACGAGAACTTGACCCTGAATCCGCATGTCGCCCGATCCATCTGTGCCAAATTTGATATTGAGCAGCGTGTTGTTCATGTGCGCTTCAAGGATATCGTCCGGGCCGTAAGCGCCATCAAAGCGCACAACGGTTGAACCGGTCAAACTCCACTCTAGCGATCCGTTCAGGGAGCCGCGGTAATCCTTACAGACGACAGAAATAGCCGTCTTGTTGGATGAGAACTGTGCGTCAGTAAGACATGCGATCAGCACGTTGCCAACGTATATACCGATGTCATTGGCATTAATAGGTCCTGTTGTCATTTGTCGTAGTGGTTTAAGCCAGCTTAATTGCTGCTATTGTTACAGAGGTTATTGCTGTGTAAGTGATCTGGATATTACCGTCCTGATCGTTGAAGCCTCCTTTTTTGAAAGGACCGAAAAACGCCTCCGCACCATTGGCGATGGTTTTTGTAGCATTCGCCTTCGTGAGTTTACCCAGGCTTGTATCCTGGACTGTGGTACCGCTGATCTGTTCGGCGACAGTTACAGTAATAGGAGCGCCACCACCATTTTTGATGTGCAGCAGTGTCGCACCATCTGTGTTGGTGACCTGATCACCGGAAACACTAGCAGCGACGTAGGTGGCTGTTAAGCCATCCTCACTCAATACTTGTCTTGTTAAAGTTGCCATGGTTTTTAAAGTTGGTTGCGGGGGCAGGACTTGAACCTGCGACCTCCGGGTTATGAGCCCGGCGAGTTACCAACTACTCTACCCCGCGATGTTTTGGCTGAAACATATCCGTTCTCATCTTGCGCGGTGGGAGAGTGCCTTCATATAGCTCGGCTCCACCGGCACGGATCAACTCATCGGCGTAATGCCGATCAACTTTAAAAACTTGGCCGATCGGTAATTTTTTACCGGTGGCCAGAGTGTGACTTCTGCGAAGCCTGATCCAGGGCATCAGACTGTGATATTGCGGCGGACGTCCGCCTGGTAAGTTTGCACCCGTAGGTACTTCTGTACAGTGTCGTCGTAGTCGTCGTACTCATTGGCGAATTTCACTCCATCCAAGGTTACACCAACTACATTCCCCTTGTGACCATCTATCGCAATCCGGGACACATTTGCCAACGCATCCAGCTCGGCATAGTCATCCGAGTATATAAGTAGGTCAACTGTTACTTTATCCAACAGGCTGACGCATCGGCCAGGAGTTGGTACGGTCCCAGATATAGCAGCACAGATATAGTTGCTGTTTTTTCCAACCTCTCCAAGCATTACGATTGTTGGAAACACACACCACTTATCATCATCTTTCGTTCGTCCCACAATAGCCTGGACTTGCGTGCTTTCCGTCAGTAAGTGAACGATTGCCTGTATCATCTCGCTGTTTTAATCGTCCTCTTCATAAAGTTGTACAGCACACGCCCTACCTGCTGATTGTATATTCCGAGTACCTGATCTTTCGTCTGTTCGAATGCCGGCTCCATGAATGGCTTTTTAGGCATCACACCGCGATTGATCTGCCGGCCGTTTTTAGAGCGGGATGATCGTTTCTTGGTTCCATATTCTACCAGGTGCGCATGGTTTCCTTTGTACTGTCCGCGGCGGGGACCAACTCCTACGGCACCAACCTCCCGGCGTGTGGATCCTCCCATATTGAACCCGCTCTTCTGGACTCCAATACTATCCGCCAAACGTCCGGTGCGACCAACGGGCGCCAACCTATGAGCAGCGGCAACCAGCGGAAAAGCAGCGGAAGCACCAGCAGCCTGCAGTATCTTGTCTTGGACCTGCAGCGGTAGTCCTTTCAAAACCTGATCGATCTCTTTGAGACCTGTGACCTTTGCTCCGCTGTTCATTCGCTTTGATGTGCTACGATTTCCAAAAGAACCTTCTTAAAACCACGAGGTTCGATGATCGAGTCGATAAAATATCGAGTGTCGTCAAAGAGAAAGCTCATAGCCGTCGTCAAGTCGGTGCGATACCGGATTCTTACCGTTGTGCTCTGCCTGAATGCTACACGATCCGCTTGCACAGGCTCTGCTCCAGGCCTGTTCTCCAGGCTACCCCAAACCAAAGGATTGGTCGGTATATCCTGCCATTCCTTTTTTTTGTTAGTATTGAACTCAGTCGTACCCACACTCACCTGGTGCTGGAACGTGAACCGCCTGTTCATTGTCCCGATTGTTGCCCCTTTCATAAAAACAGCCGATAAGGGTGCAGCAACCACTCACTGTTTTTGGTCAACTTCGTGACCACCGTGCCGACGAGCTCGTCCTGGCGATTTTCATACAGGTGCCCTATCAATAGAAGGATCGCAGATTTTATAGGAGCCGGAACCGCTGCGCGTTGCTCGTCAATCGATGCGCCAGCCGCACCATATCCTGCCGTAAACCTGACTCGAGCGCTATCCAGTCGGTCATAAACCAGCGGCGAGTTAAACGTGCTGATGAACCGGTATGCGCCGGGAATGCGGGATGTATACACCTGGTATTGCTCGACGGCGATCGTCTGTTCGGTGTTGGTATCATCGAAATACTTGATGCTATCTACCGAAACCAACGGGGCCTTAAACAGATCCTGAAGCCTACTGCCACCATACCAATCACGCGCCTGCTGTTCCCATACAGCCTGCATAAACTGTAGCTGAGTATAATTCTCAGCCATCGTTGTGCAAGCATTTATGAGGCCCAGGATGTACACATCCTCATCGGCGCCGTCAACCTTCAAGTGGGCTTTTGCCTGCTCGAGGGTTATCGGCGCTTCCGTAGGTGGTGTAATCAAGACCGTCGTCTTCACTGGGACTACTTTTTGCCGCCGGCCTTTTCGGAGTCTCTGTGATTTTTGCTCTCGGCAGTTTCGAGCGCAGCACGGGCGGCGTCCGACTCTTCCTTGGATGCCTTGACAGCATACTTGTTATCCAGGAGGAACTTTGTGTTTGCCTCATCTACTTCAAATACGTCGCCGGGATCGTAGGCGAATCTTGGGTGAAATTTTACCAGTTTAAGCATGGCTTTTTTTTTATTAGATGGCCTTGGCAGATATGCCAAGGCCATCGGTTTAAAATATTTGGTTGATTATTATGCGGTCAGGGCATCTTTGATACCCGCGAACGACAGCGCCTGAGCGACTTCCACATCCCAATACATATTGGCCGTGATTTTGACCTCGCCTTTGTCGGCCAGGGTGTACGGATCGACAACGAAGTCTGCGCCACCCCACATACCGACGTACAGCTGCGAGAAGTCACCGAAAACAATGGCTGATGCGTTGCTCGCTGAGCCTTTAACCAGGTTGGACGGCACCACGTTGCTTACAACTGCTGGGTATCCGTTGATCTCGTTGCCCTTTTCGTAGATAGGGTCACCGTTCGTGCTCGAAAACTTCTGTTGACCTTTGAGGTATCCGCGACCTTTGGAGTTCAGCAGGTACTTCATTGAATCCTTATCGGCATCGTTGCCCGCTACCATCGTCTCCAATGCCACCATATTCAGGTATGTCGGCGTCGCACCGTTGGTTCCTAAAGCAAGCAGGTTACCGTTGGGAGCTGTGATTGCTGCCAGCAATGCTGTCATAGCGTCCTGATTAAGGCGAAGGTCAAGACACTTCCGGATCAAGTCCATCACCAACTTCTCGATGTCAATGCTCGATTGAAGGATAAGTTGTTTTGATACCGGAATTGTTGCGCCGCGACGGTTCGGAGCCATATCCACCTTACCGAAAAGAATGGTCTGTGCAGTCAGTTGCTGGATTTCAGTAACAGCTTCCGCCACAGGCTTAGTTGTTACAGTGGGAAAGCTTTGGTTGCCGACGAGACCATTCAGCCGGCGGGCGCCAACAAGCGAAAGGAAGTTTTTAGCCCATAGAGCATCGATCAATCCACCCACTTCGGTGGCCACCAGCACACCACCCTGGTCGCCAGGGTTTGTTGTCTGTAGTGTTACAGTTTGGTCGCGTTTTTCAGTGCCAGGCAGACTACTGGGCACTGCAAAGCCTTCAATAGTAATGCCGTTTGCGCGGGCCGCGGCGGACGTCATGTCATGGACTTCCTTCTCTATGCCATCCAGCGGTTTTCCTGCGGCCAACAGACCGAGACCACGTAGGAGCCTGAATTTTGAGAAGTCGCGCTTCTCTTTGTCGGGGATCTCATCCTGAATGGTTGTGTCGGTCGGAGTAGACATCGTACGATTGCGTTCTTCCTGGCTTTCAAGACGAGTGCGATGCTTTTTAAGACCTTCGAACTCCGTTTCCAGACGGGTATACTCCGTTTCTTCCTCGGTGGTAAGGTCATTTCTCTTCTCAGTAGCAACCTTTTTCATGATGTCATCCATTTTCCGATGGATGACGCCCATTTGATCTTTTACACCTTTTAGGGTACCGAGGGCTAAATCACCGGCAACACCATACGGTATACTTGCGAAATGAAGTGCCTGAAAGACGACGGCACCCACAAGCGGGGCCGCCTGGAAAGGAATAGCTACGCCAAAGAGAATGGCCCCGAATGCCGCGAAGAGCAGCACATTCAGCAAGTGTAATCGAGAAGTTTTCATCGTATTGGTTTGTTTAAAAATTTGCTTTTTGTTTATAATGCGAGTTTTTGAAGACGTAGTTTCCGCTGGATGATAGCCAGTTTCGATGGTTCCTTGGGCCTTTCTTTTTCAAACGACCGTATGGCAACGGTTGTATCAGCATATGCAGGGTAAGTGACTGGGCTCACGTCGTAAAGGCGTTTCAGCTTGTTGATCAAGCGCACCGTCTTTTTACCTTCTTCCTCAAGCCACGCCTGATCGGCAACAGTGAATGCAAATGAGCTCTGACGCACGATTCTTTGGCGAATATTTACCAGTAGGTCGTTGCCTATGGTCGTTTCAGGAGCATCGAACTCGTACCAAAGGCCCTTTTTATCAACGCCGATTTGTAGTCCAGCACCCGTGCGTGCAAGCGGGAGATTGGGATCGTGATTGAAAAGCGCTACAACATCGTCTTTGAGTACATCATCAAAGGCGCCAGGAGCAATTCGTTCGACGAAATACCCGAAGTCTTCCGAATCGTTTTCAAACAGCGCGGCGTAACCGCGAATTGTTCTTTTGTTTTCACCAGCTTCACGCAGTTCAATATCGACGCTGAAAAAGCGACGTTCGCCTCCTTCAATTTGCTCGGTTATATAGTCCTTTTTCATGAGTGTTCGTGGCCGTTTAGTTTGATCCCATGCTCCGCCAGCAGTGACTCAAGCGATGCACGCTCATCGTTGGAAGTCTGCTTTACCGTTGGTATAGTCGTCAGTTTCTTGAAAAATTCATCCACCTTGTCGGTTGGGATCATGTTCATAGGAACATATCGACGATCGCCACCTTCTACAGGGTTCCAGTCTTCCATTTCCGCAATATCATTGGCAGATAAGGCACCGATTCCGAAGAGGGACTTATAGCCCTCCATACGCGTTTTATAGTCGGCGCGCAGCAATACATTCATATTGGCTTTTGTGAACGTCTTAGTTTCGTCCACCCTGAAAAGCTTTTTATTGAACTCCTGCTCAATACAAGTACACCATGGCAGCAGGGTGTATTTACCCAGAACGAGATCCTGTTTTTCAGCATTATCGAATGTAGCACGACGGTAATTTTGAGCAAATACCGGCGGGATACGGAAGATTCCATATATATCCTCCTTCGTGGACTCGCTCATTTCTAGCAGTTGCAGGTCCGCGGGGGCGAAGCTGATAGGATTGTACTTCAAGCCCCCGTATAAAACAGGAATGTCACCTGTTTCAAGGGTCGCCTGTTTGAAAGAACGGCCGTATTGTTGCACGTTTTCAACCTGATCTTTGCCTGTAATAGGCAACTCACTGGTTAAATATCCTGGAGGTTTAACACCAAATGTTGATTGCCGATACTTCTGCTGCTTTATTGCAAAACCCATCGTTTCAGCATTGTACCGTATTGGGCTGAGCGGTGTTACACCGTCGAGGGTGAATCGTTTGATAACTAATACGTCATCAGGATCATAATCCTTCCCTTTGTAGTTGTAGTGGGGCTTACCGTTGGGATCCTTGTATACTTTTACCTCGCCTGGGCAATCCCAAAGCTCAAGTTCTATGGTGTCGCGGTAGCCGTTTCGTTTAATCTTAGCATATCCGCCGCCATAACCACTGGAGTGCCAAATGATAGCACGCATGAAGTCGCTGAACGTGCTATATTCGTTTGGCCCCTTCTTGAAGATGATCTGAACAGGGTGGTCGGATAAAATTTCATTTCCGGAATCAGTCTTTTGATAGACGTTCCATGTAAGAGATGCCAAAGTTTCGGCGAGTATCATCTGACAGATGAACACAGTGCTGATCCGCATCGCCCGCTTCTCATTGACATGTTCGTCAGAGAGGCCGTTGTTGAAGAGATCTGACCACCATCCGGGAGTTGTCAAAGAGCCCTGTGAGGATCTCTTTGACGTTTCCCAGAAGTGGAGCACACGAGTCAGAATACCCATACCTAAACCCAATGTTTTTTGTTATACAAAGGTTAGGAGCCGGGATTAAAAAAGTATGGAACTTAGTTCCATAAATAGTCACCTAATCATATACTTGAGTAGGTAATAGATATTAAACTAATACATCAATAATCAGATAAAACGGTATCAAAAACCGAGATTATCGGTTTGAAATCTTTTTTCTAGTTTTTCGGAAGGAGTCGAAGGATGAGTACCGGCGGCGGCCGGCGACGTTCTCGTAGATCTTTTCAGTGATTTCGTAGACGCGGGTGACAGGCTGGCCGGGAAACTCGGCAATATTGCGTTCGAAAAGATTGTTGAAACCACCAGGTTGTACCAGGTCAAAGAGGGTAGGGCTATTCATCTCTGGTTTGTTTATCAAAAATACGAAATATATATCTATACGATGATGATGCCGGCCTCTTTTTGTGTCTCATCTTTCATCGTTGTCCATTCTGCGATAGCATCTACGATCGCACTCACCCCATCGATGGGCCCGGGTCCTCTCTTGTCTGGCTTGTAGTTGCCATTGACATCGGTGTATAGTTCAACATTGCTTAACATCCAACGAAGAACGGGGTTGTCGAAGTGCTCGACGGTCTTTCCCAGCGCCATGTGATGGAACTGCTTGGTGGCGTACGCAAGTCCCGACATGGTTTGCTTCAACTCGTGACAGTCGATGCTGTTGTCAGTCAAAGTCGCCGTGATATTCCCTGCGTTCCATGGGTCAAACGATAGGCTCGGCATTTGGTACTGCTCCCGTAGGGTAATGATTTCCTTAATGATGTAGTCGTAGTCGGTGACGTTCCCAGGTGTGGTTTGTATCCACCCTTCATTGATCCATTTAAGCAAATCAACCTTGTAAAGCTTCGATAGCTCTTTGATATTATCTTCTGGGATGAAGAATCGGCATAACACGGCATGCCGTGGCTTCCCATCGACAATATATGCGTCAGGAAAGAAGAGAACGAACGCATTAAACGCTGTTGTAGAAGCTAGATCGATGCCGCCGTAGCAGAGTTTTCCTTTTATATCGGCTACTGTGTGTCGCTCATGGTGGTTTGCACTCCAAATATGGTCTTGAATGAACACCGAACTGGCGCCTACCCATTTGTTTAAATGCTTTGTTTTGAAGTTAACTTCCCAGGTACCGCCCTGATTTTTGGCTTTTTGGTACTGTATTTTTAAGTTTTCAAGGCTGACCGAGCCATGTAAATTAGGATTTGCCTTTACCCAGCACTCGATGTCGTTCCAGTCATCATCTTCATCGAGCGAGTGTATAAAAACGAAGATGTTTTCGTCTTCGACAATACCCTTCAAAATTTTAATACACGTGTCGCGGAATTGATAGCATGGTCCGTGCTTATTGAACCCTGCAGTTGTTATGAAATCCATTGTTGGCTGCTTCCGGGCGCCCATACCTGACTCGATGACCTCGACTGTGGCGTTTGTTGGGTGCTCGTGATACTCATCCACGATGCCCTTACTCGGATCCAGACCGTCTTGGCTTTTGGAGTCGCGACCGAGCGGGGCCATAAATGAGGATGTTCCTGGAAATACAACTCGCTTCACCTCACCGCGAAGTTCATACAACTGGAATCGCTTAATGAGCGCCGGACTTCGCTTAATAATTCTTCCCGCATCGTTAACCACAATGGTGGCCTGAGCTTCTTTTGTCGCGGCGGCATAACATTGCGCACCAATCTCACCGCTTTTGCTAATATGGTATATGCCGTCGAGTGCTTCTTCTGTGGTTTTTGCGTTTTTACGCGCGACTTCTTTGTAGGATGTTCGAAAACGCTTTGTCCCATCAGGTCGGAGCCATCCGTGACGGTTTATGTAGTTGAAATGTTGATGCGGGTTTAGTACTATTCTCTGTCCGGCTTTTTCGCCTTTCCAGTGATGGGTGAATGCTTCAATGAACCTCACTGGTCTCTCTCCCAGTTCGTAATCAAACTCAAAATCTCCCTTCCTTAAGTCGGCAAGGAATCGGGCGACAGTCAGTTTTACGAGTTCACCAGTAACGATTTTTCCGGTCGTTACATCTTCTACGTACTGCCAGAACTTCTTATCCGTATTCCGCTGCTTTGCCATCCAGGAACCGTTAGAAGTTGTCGAAGGCTTCCGCCTCATCTTTCCTGGGCCCTGATATGCGGGTACGGGATGATGGCGTGAATCCAAACTGAGCGGCTAGCCGGTTAAGATTACCTAACGCATCATTGTATATTTTTATGTTTGGATGAGCGGTGAGATTGGTTGCGCCGGCCTTGTTCTTATACTTGATGTGCATTCCACCGGGCTTGCTTATTTCTTTAGAACACTTCTCGATGATGCCATAATTGAAACAATACGCTGCAAGTAGTTCATAGTCGACCTCAACGAGCATATCAAGTTCTTTTAACGCGCGCGTGGTTTTCTCCCACACCTTTTTTGCAACGGAGTCGAGATACGCCGGCGGCGACGGTAATAGAACAGCGGTTTTAGGATCCATCTCATTCGCCAGCATTCGATCGGCGCGATCCGTACCTCGTAAAACTTTCATTTTGGAAGGCGTACGCGGCCTGCCTGCTGGTAATCCTGATGATTTGCCCATAATATCCTACTCAGTTTCGGTTTACCCCCCTCAGCACAATTTTGACACGCGAAAAAGTTGACTGACCTACGGTTACGTGTGATTCTATAGCAGAGATGCGACCCGCCCTCCCCCTTTAGAATTTTCTTTGGTAATTTTGGATTTAAACAAATAATCCATTGATGATACGCTCAAGCGTATCCATGCTCGGTGATCTTAGCGACAGCAGATGCCCTGTCGATGCAATGCGACTCAATCTGTCGCTTAGTTTGATCGCATGTCCTACATGCCGATCGGAGATTAGAATACGTGAGCTCAAGCTCAGGGAACAACTGGCGTGGCAGCCGATGATCCACTATCAATGCAGGCGCCACGATGCCTTTAGCCTGGCAGTACTCGCACAGGGGGCTGGCCTGTATCTTGCCCTTGCGCAAGCGTCTCCAAGTCGCGCTGTCATAGAAGGGATCATGGACCTTCTCATACCTGACAGCATCCCAAGGCCGGCGTACTTTATTAATGCGAGGCAACGATCAGACCGGTTTATTGTCCGTAATATTGTCCAATAAAATAAAAACCCCATCAATTATCCAAATAATAGGGTTTACATGTATCCACTCGGCGTTATTCGATGGCGTTACCGCGTCGCCGCGGTCAGGGTCGTTTGATCCTGGTCCGCAACACCGTTACGGACCAGGGTTTTACTACATACTCAAAACGTTTTGCGATGTTGTGCACGGGCTCCGTCTGCGGCACGAAGCGCTGCGGCGACTCGAAGGAGTTTTCGTCGTCCGGCGAGTCTGCTGCCAGCACCACGGCGCTGCCTGTCGGCTCCAGGGCGAGATCGTTTAACGCGATCGACACCGGTCGGGCATACCCGACGGCGTTCACTACTTTGATCACCACCTCCCCCGTCTTGTCGTCGCGGCCGGCGATCGCAAAAAGATCGGCCGGGGCGTGATAGGTCATCAACCGTTTGCCATCCACGTAACAATCAACCGTGGTGGTATTGACACGCAGCTCGATGGCGTACCACCGGTTCAGCTCCACAGGCTTTTCCAATCGTACCGGCTGCGATACGATCGCGTCGGCGCCTTTCGTGACGGTCTCAAACGCTGCCACCTTGTTGAGCCAGGCGCCCAGGTGCACGCGCATGTATTGCTGATCGTCGCGAAACGCAAAAGGTATCATGAACGCATTATAGCCACCTGTCTTACGAGCCTTCAGCTTTAAGGTATAGGTGTCGAATGATTTGGTATTCAGCAATGCCAGCGGCCAGGCGCCTTCTTTTGTCTGGGCGAGGACACTGTCGCGTACCGTCCACTGTCCGCCGGTCAGTCGCCAATCTTCCTTCCGGATCACGCCGGACTGGTATACTAGCTTGCCGTCTTGTATCACCTCCACATCTTTGTACTCGGTCTGCGTGTCCCACGTACTGAGCCCGATCTTGCCGGCAAACGCCGGCGTTATGGTATCTATCGGCACCGATACCTGCGTTGCCAGGTTTACCGAGGCTTTGTGCTCATTTAGCATTTTGATGGCATAGTAGGATATGCGGGCAAAGCTTCGGCCGGCATCAAACCGGATCAGGTTTACCGGCCAGTCGGTGTCGTGTATATTCTCCAGCAAGGGTGCATAGCTGCTCATCGTCACCAGGTCGGAGTTCCGTTCCAGGCCCAGGATGAACGTGGCGTCATTCAATGCTGCCGCCATGTTGCCCGCGCCGACACCCGCGTTGCAGGCGTACTCGCCCACATAGAGCCTCCAGTCCTTTCGCGGATACTTGTCGTACCAGTCCGCATACGTCATCGCCCATCCCGCGGCTTTGTACGCATGCTCGTCGGCGATGTCCATCTTCTCGACCGTGCGGATCGTGGGTTGACTGAGGTGGGCTATGCCCATCGCAGCCAATATTTCGAGTTGTGGGTATTTTTCTTTAATGGCTTTATAAAAGATGTTAAACCGTTTTGC
>JAESGK010000351.1_pt1 | contig 20789 bp, 34 predicted proteins | sample 9269681 | NCBI WGS metagenome assembly JAESGK01 (sample SAMN14515347, study PRJNA621673) | algae metagenome | isolation source: Timaviella obliquedivisa GSE-PSE-MK23-08B and co-occurring heterotrophs from... | place: USA: Grand Staircase Escalante National Monument, Utah | collected 2006-08-15
CCATGCTTGACTACATCTTCGCTACCACAACTGGGGCAGACGACTGTTTCAACTGCCATATTCGATGATGCTGACGACACTACTCCTCAATTATCGCATGACTTCCACAGGTCTAGAACACTACCCGGAATTGGATGGGGTCAGTAGCATGATCAAAGATGTAAAGTCACCGCAAGAAGTTATGGAACTGTCTCATCAAAATGGTTTGAAGATTGAGGAGGGTTCGGTTCAATTCAACGAATCAGGGCTTGATTTTCAAGTTGTGTTAGCAACGGATGCAGAGGGAGTCCGCTGGATTTTACGTCTTCCTCGACGAGAGGATGTTCTGCGATCGGTCGATCAGGAAAAACGGATACCAGAGCTAGTGGCTCCCCTTCTCAATGTGGAAGTTCCACAATGGACAATTTGTACCGATGAACTGATTGCTTATCAGGCATTAAGCGGTGTGCCAGCCGGGACGATCGATCCAGAAGCAAAAGCCTATGCGTGGGAAATTGATATTGCCAACCTGCCCGATCGATTTTACACATCGCTAGGAAGAGGTATTGCCTCCCTGCATCAAATTAGCATTGAGCAGGCACGATCGGCGGGACTGCCGATTAAGACCGCTGACGAAGTGCGGGTTGAAATGAAACATCGAATGGAGACAGTCAAAAGTGAGTTTGGCGTGGGTCAGGCATTATGGGAACGCTGGCAGTCCTGGCTTCATGACGACGAAATTTGGATGCAAAAAACGGTTTTAACTCACGGTGATTTACACGCGGGGCACATTTTGATCGATGCACAAGCTCAGGTGACAGGATTCATCGATTGGACTGAAGCCTCTGTCGCTGATCCAGCAAGAGATTTTGTGGCTCATTACCGTGTATTTGGTCAAGATGCTCTTAAGAAGCTGATTTCGGCATATGCAGAGGCAGGTGGACACACTGGGTCAAGGATGGCAGAGCATGTGATTGAACTGAACGCTACGTTTGCCATCAATATTGCAGAATTTGCCCTGAAGTCGAGGTTAGATGAATACAAAATAATGGCAATGCAGTCGCTTGGGATGGATGAATCAGATGCAGGTTAACGATGCCGAACATGGGCAGATCTCACCAAACAAGAGAAAATTAAATTTGCTAATCACTTTCCCGATGATGAATCTTGCGATCGTGACGTTCATGAAAAAGTAATCATCTTTCGGAGCGATCTACCTGGCTGCAACCAGTTCAGGGTGAACAGGGAGCGAAGGAATCGCAGGGCGATCGATCACCTGATCAATCAAGCCATACTCTACCGCCTCAGCCGCCGACATATAGAAATCTCGCTCTGTATCTTGCTCAATTCGCTCCACAGATTGCCCCGAATAGTTAGCCATGCTCTGATTGATTTGGCGTTTGAGGTAGAGGATTTCTTGGGCTTGAATCTCGATATCCACCGCTTGCCCCTGTGCTCCACCGGAGGGTTGATGAATCAAAATCCGTGAGCTAGGCAAACTGCTGCGCTTCCCTTTAGCGCCTGCACCCAGCAAGAATGCACCCATACTGGCAGCGAGTCCATAGCAAATTGTGCAAACATCGGGACGAATGTGATTCATCGTGTCGTAAATTCCCAAACCTGCCAGCACAGAACCACCCGGAGAATTAATGTACAAGTAGATATCCTTTTCGGGGTCTTCTGCTTCTAAAAACAGCATTTGTGCCACAATGCGATTTGCCATTTCCGACTCGACCGTTTCTGCTAAAAAAATAATGCGCTCTCGCAGCAAGCGAGAATAAATGTCGAAGGCTCTTTCTCCCCGACCTGATTGTTCAATGACGGTAGGAATCATGATGTGAGTTCTCTATACGAGGTAGGTAATTGTATGATCGAAATTGACTTTAGGCGGCGAAGAGAAATGTTTCTTCGATTTCCAACAGGTGCTTGAGGTACGACAGGCTGACTGTCCATCTGCGACTCGCGTTCATGCAGCTTTGAGTGTCTAGGCGATCGTGAATCAGCGTTAACTTCACTTTGGAGCCATACTGCTCTAACTCGAATCGCACTCGAAACGGCTGAACTTCAGTTGTACTGGGTGACTGGAAGCTATAGGCAAGCCGATACGGGGGTTCAGATTGCAGCACTTCTCCTTGCCAGTCAGGTTCGCCCTCGGTGTCAATATGCTGCACAGGCGACCCCGCTTGCCAGTCTGATTGGAGATGCCCCGTTTGCCAATACTGCTGGGTGAAGGCTTCGCTGGTCAGAGCGTCCCAGAGTTGTTCCAAGGTGGTGGTAATATAGGTCACATAGACGAAGGTGGGTTTATCCATGTTCTGGCTCCTGGGAGTTCTTTTCAAGCTGTTGTTTTAATTCGCTCAATGCATTTAATTGATGACGCTCATATTTACTCAACCAGCGATCGTAAATGTCATGAATCGGTGCGGGGTTCAAGTAATGCAGTTTCTCTCGCCCTTGCCAAACGATGGCGACTAGATTCGCTTTTTCTAGCACAATGAGATGTTTTGTGACCGCTTGTCGCGTCATATCTAGGTGTTCGCATAGTTCTCCTAACGTTTGTCCGTTGTGAGCGTATAACTGGTCGAGCAATTTTCTCCGACTCAGATCAGCAAGGGCTTTAAACACTGCATCCATATTTGAATGATATGCAACTATCTGGTTGCCTGTCAAGCGATCGGCTGGAGACGGTGGAAATGAAGTACGATTTGGTTTTGCCTTTGGATCATCTATTTTTGTAGTAGAAACCCATCATGACCAGGAGATTGCCCATATCTTATCGACTGAAAGCCTTGCCACGGCAGATGGTTAACTTTGCTTACGGTCATATACCAAGAAAAATCGATCGGCGGGTTGTTCCTGCTGCTGAACAAATATTATCAAATGTAACAGGCTATCAAACCAAATTTAATCGGGTTGAGCGCTTGTCTGCGGGAGGGAGAAGAAATTTGCTGCTCCGATGCTATACGCCATCTACTAGCGGTTTAGACCCAAGCGTGATCATTAAAAAAGTTGAAGCAAAATCATACAATCCAGAAGATGCCACTTCTTCGGATACGGTACGGTTTTTCAATGACTGGATAGGATCGCAATTTTTGAGTACCCTGCCAAGCTCGTCCAAGCATAGTCCTCGCTTTTACGGCGGCGATCGCACGGTCGGTTTAATTATTTAGAGGATGTGCAACATCGGGGTCGTCTGAGCGAGTCACTATTAGGAAATAATCGAGTCCAAGCAGAACCAGCGTTGCTTCAGTATGCTGCTTGCTTGGGGCAACTCCATACCGATACACTGGGAAAAGTGGAAGAATTTGAGGCATTGTTCCAGAAGGTTGCTCCTCACCTGAAACCGCCTAGAGCAACTATCAATATTCAGAGACATCAGTTGATATTAGAGAGCTTAGACATTCAGCCTGAAAATGACTGGCAGCATGACTTAGAAGCGATCGATGAAGCAGTGAGGAATCCCGGTGATTTTCTTGCCTACGTCCATGCTGATGCTTGTCCCGATAACGTTCTAAATACTGGTAAAGAGTTACGGCTAATTGACTTTGAAACAGGTGGTTTTGGTCATGCTCTCCTGGATGCCGCTTATGGCAGAATGATGTTTCCCAGTTGCTGGTGTGCTAATCGTCTGTCTCCCGCTATCCTCCAGCAAATGGAAGACACTTATCGGGCAATCTTAATCATAAAATGTCCTGTTGCAGAAGACGATCGCCTTTTTGAATCAGCTCTAGTTAAAATGTGTGGTTTTTGGCTTTTGTATACCTTGACGCGGCATCTTGAATCTGCCTTGAAAACAGATTTTTTGTGGGGAACTGCTACCGTTCGTCAGCGAATTCTGGCTCGATTGGAAGTTTTTATCGCAACTTCGCAGGAATTCAGTGACCTTCCTGCTTTGCACGATACTTCCAGCCAGCTTCTAGATCGATTACGGCAGCGTTGGTTAAAAATCCCGCCTCTTCCTTTTATCCAGCATTAAGATAATGGTGGATATATGGTTCTACTTTAGGAGGGTAATAAGCCAGTGCAGATTGAGCCTTACAATGCTAAGCATCTGGATGCTATCATTCAGCTTTCGCTACGAGCCTGGACTCCGGTCTTTGACTCGATTCAGAACGTGATGGATGCTGATGTGTACCAGGCATTTTATCCCAATCATTGGCGAGTGAGCCAGCAAAAGGCGATCGCGGATGTTTGCGCTGCGGAAGACACAAATGTCTGGGTTGCGATGGACACGAGTTCAGTCGTAGGATTTATCGCCGTAAAACTTCACTCTGAAGACAGCATGGGTGAAATTTATATGGTCGCGGTCGATCCAGGCTTTCAAGGTCGCGGCATTGGCAGTACGCTGATCGAGTTTGCGATCGCCTGGATGAAGGATGCTGGGATGTCGATCGCCATGGTTGAAACCGGAGGTGACCCTGGTCATGCTCCCGCTCGTCATACCTACGAAAAGCTGGGCTTTGGGCTATTACCAGTCGCCAGATACTTCAAAAAACTTTAGCGATCGCTCAGGCTGAAAAGAATTGACCATATTTACTATAGAACGGTCGAAATGAAAGAGGGGATGCCATCTCATTTCCACAAGGCGAACGCATTGCTCATCAATTCTACAATCACACCGATGAGCCTGTAGACATTCTCAGGGTATGTTCCGACAATGCTCGCTGAAAGTGCAGACAAAAATGTTTGAAGTACTAGGAACCGAAAACCCAAGGCAGCGATCGCTCTATCTTCTCCTCGACGTTGTAGGGCATCATGCTGATGTATTCCACCTACCCAAAAACTTTCTGCTCAGTGAAGTCAAAGCACAAGTCATTGCTGAGTTTTGAAATCACGAATAAGTTCATAGTAATCGCATTGTTTTACCGCTCCTCTTGACTCTGACGTAACGTGAGGCTTTTACCATAGGTCTATGAATTGGAATTGTCTCCAAAAAGAAAGGAGGGAGAAATGCAATTGAGCGTATTCAAAGTTGGGGATCTCGCCAAACAAACTGGAGTGTCGGTGCGGACGTTGCACTACTACGATGAGATCGGCTTGCTATCGCCGTCCCATCGAACAGAAGCAGGCTATCGAGTTTATGGTGAAGATGACATTATCCGCTTGCAGCAAATCGTCTCACTGCGGCAAATCGGCTTCTCTTTGGAACAAATTCGAGACTGTCTGGAGCAGGAGCAATTCTCACCGCATCAAGTGGTGCAACTGCATCTGTCCCAACTGAGAGAACAGATGGCTTTACAACAACAGCTTTTGGTAAGACTGGAGGCAATTTCTACCCGCTTACAGACTACAGAAGCAATCTCCATTCAAGACTTTATTCAACTAATTGAGGTAACCACTATGATTGAAAAATACTACACGCCAGACCAACAAGACGCTCTCAAAGCCAGAGGTGAACAGATTGGGCAAGAGCGGATTCGGCAAGTTGAAGCGGAATGGCAAGATCTGATTGCGCAAGCTCGCACGGAAATGGAGAAAGGCACTGACCCTTCTGGCGAATCTGTGCAAGCTCTGGCACGACGCTGGCGATCGCTGATTGAAGAATTTACAGGTGGCGATCCGAGCATTCAGCAGTCCTTGAAGACGATGTATCAGCAAGAGGGAGCCGAAGCCGCTAGTCGGGGGGCAATAGATGCAGATCTGGCAGAGTACATGAGCCGCGCCATGCAGTGTTAGCAATTAGGCTGGTGGGTGTGAGACTAGACTTACAAACTCTCAGGCGATCGCACTTTGACCATGAGCAATGCCGCACCATCGGGGGTGATCACCTCGCCAACGGTGACAAATCCGGCGCGTCGATAGCAGCGAATCGCCCGTTCGTTTTCAGGAGCAGGATCGGTTTGAACTTTGGTCACTTTTGGATCTTGGAAGAGCTGATTGACGAAAGCATAAGCATAGACCATAGCACTACCCAAACCTTGACCGAGTTGCTCTGGGTTAGATAGAAATTGATCAATGCCTCTTGCTCCTGGGTCGGTTTCCTGCTCCCACCAGCCACCGCCAGAACCCATCACCACATAGGACTGAATGAACCCAGTCGGTTCATTGACCTTAATCGGGCAGAACCACATGGCAGGGATGAAAGCCCCGCTGGGCTAAATACTCAGTGGGCGTACAGTCAGCTAATGCTCGAAAATCGTGGATCAGATGGGCTTGATCGAAATAGCCACAGGTAAAGGCGATGTCTGCCCAATTGACCTGCCCTTTGCCCGCAACGAGATAAAGGACTTGCCGCAACCGTCGGACGCGGCAAAACAGCTTGGGCGTGAGTCCCACCTGATCGCGGAATCGTTGATTAAAATAGCGGGCACTGCACCCCACTTGATCGATCACTGTGCTAACGCTGGGAGTCGGCGATCGCCCCAACTCTCGCAAGGCGAAATCAACCATAGGATGACGATGCTTCTGAAGAACGGTGGCGCGATCGGGCGACTGCATTATCATCAACAGAAATTGCTCCAAGAGCAGAAAGCGATTTTCTGGGGTTGGTGCTGCAATCAGGCGCCCGTGCAGTTCAGCCGCCCGTCCCTGCCATAATTCATCCAACCCAACTCGCTGGTTATATAATTCTCTGGCAGGCAGCCCCAGGAATGATGCACTGCCACCCGGTTTAAAATGGACACCCATCACAGAGATCTTGCTGCCGATGCGAATAATGTAACCTTCAGAATGTGTGCCACAAATCATTGTGCCGTTCGTGTTGCCACACTCTGCTCGACTCTGCCGATCGAACAGCGGAATTCTGTCCTCGTGCAGGTTGATCACCAACTCCATTGAGCCGATTGGCAGCAAGCGCGACTGAGATTGTGGCAGATGATCGCCTTCCCGAAACCAAAGAAATTCTACGAACTGAGAGAGGGGCGACCCTTGCGGTATCTGCGAAGCAGCCCGCGGTCGATAAATCGTGTGATAGATCATAGCGGTTAAAGAACCATTTTCACAGGCGATGAGCGATCGACGGTATAGGTGATGAAATACTTCAGTTCACGCATCTCAACCTCCTCTCAGTGAAAAAGCTAACTGGCATAAAGCATTGCCATTCCCTGCGGCTCATGACTATATTTACCGCTATGTCCCGGTTGATACGTCTCATTGTACAGACAGAGGCTATTGGGGTGCTTCATCACAAACTGCATCATCTGTCGGTGTGGTTCTCCTCGGAAAAAGTGTTTGAGATCCTGCTCTGAACGCCAGTAGCTGACCATGATCACTTCACCAGGTCCACAAATTCCTGCTTTCACTTGGACGCAGCTTGCTGCACTGGCTGTAGCATTTCTGATCCATAGCAGATTTTTCCACATCCAAAATAAGCCTGCACGATCGCGACATGACGCTGTTGCGCGGCATTCACTACGAAACAGGCTGGTTGGCTTGGTGTGATGAAATCATGCCGTTGCTGAAGTAGCTGTATCCGGGGTTTTAGTCACCAGATCCATCAAAACGCCAATCCTCGCGGTTAAGCCGATATACAAAGCAATCATCGCCAAATTGTTGACGATCGCTCTGCTGAAAGCCAAGTCGTTCATAAAAACGGTGAACGTGGGTATTGCTGACCAAGGGATCAACTAGCACAGCGACCACATCCGGGTTCGCAAAACATCGGGCGAAGGCAAGCTGCATCTTTTACTGAGATGTAGCGGTGTAGAGCTTTTGATACTTTGTGGATAATTTTCGATAAGCAGGCGATCGCATCGCCAGTAATGTCACCATCAACCCAATCAATCCAGTCAAGGTAAATAGCAGCGCAATGCCGCGATCGGCTCCAGTGCCAAACCAGCTACCAAGGAGATCCACGCCTGTCCCCGTGGTCATAAATGGGATGAAAATGAACTGGGCGATCGGACCAATCATAAATGCGGTGAGGGGTGATGCCGCTTGCTCAATACTCTGGGCAAAGCCGAAGACGCGCCCTTGACGTTCCAATGGAATGACGGCTTGCAGAATCGTTTGTTCTGCTGCTTCAACCACTGGAATCAGACAGAGATACATAAATAGCCCAACGGTTAGCAATACGATGGAAGCTTGAATCGTAAAGCCAATCGCAATCACCCACATGACAATATTTGCCAGAAATAGGGTTTGTAATGGGCTTCTCCCCAAACCTCTTTTAGCAACAACCAAACCACCCACAATAAATCCCAAACTTAAAAGCCCCCACAAAATTCCCCACACCTGTACTGACACCAGGGACAGACCATAGGCATCCATCAGGGACATGAAGACACCGCCCAGGAAGTTGTTGAAGCAGTTAAAGAAAATTAGCCCAAACAATCCAGGAACAAGCGCGATCGCCCGAATTGTACCGCGAAGATCAATGTGTTGGGTATGATGTTCTGAATGAATAATCTTTTGTTCAGGAATGGGGAGAATTGCCAGATGCAGGATGACAGCAACCGTTATGGCGATCGCAAATATAAGCACCCAATACACACCCAGAAATCCGATCGCCAGTCCACTGAAGATAGAAGCGATCAGAAATGACACACCATTCGCAGTGCCCACCAGACCATTGGCTTTGTCTCTCTCGGCTTCAGGAATCAGCAGGGTGACAAGGGTGGGCAGAGCGATTGTGCGAATATTCCCGGCGATCGCTCCCATCAAAGCCAGCATAATAAAAATCCACAGTGGAATGCTGGATACATCGGCAAAAACAGCGGGTGAAGTAGAACTAAAAATGATCTGAGTGAGTGTGTATAAGATGAGGGAACAGACGCTAGACAGTAACATTGCTGTTTTCTTGCGATAGCGATCGACCAGCGATCCAAGAAAGAATCCAGAGATGGCAACCGTTCCAACATACACACCTGCCATCACCGAAGTTGCCAGTACAGATTGAGTTTGCAGAAAAACCCAGAAGGTGACTGCAAACCAGACAAGGTTGTTGGTCAGTGCAGCCACCAGTGAGTTGACTAAAATGCCATAAAACGCTTTGGTCATTGGATATGCTTGATTCACTTATTGTCTGGCAATTGAGCGATCGCCCCTGATTGTAAGCGGCAATGGGTTACCCATCCTGCTACCCATACGTTGACTGCTGGGGCCAACCTGGGGGAGAGTCTTCAAAGTCTTCCTGCCGCCCATAGGGAGTCGTATCGAGGAGGCTATAGGCATCGGTGAGTGATTCTACGCCACGACCATAGGTTGAGTAGGTGTGGAAGATATCGTTGCCCATGCGGAAGAAAATGCTGAGTCCATGACTTTCACCTTGCATCACATCCGCTTCATTTCTTTTCTCCAACTCCGCTTTGTTACGATAGTTGTACTCAATGCGCGCAACGTTTTCATCATTCGAGAGGGATAATGCTTCCAATCACCGGACACAGATAACCTTTGTAACTGATCAATCGCTTGACTTTGTTCTGGTGCATTGAGAGCTTGAAGTTTAGTTATCGACAGGCAATGTCCACCTCGGATTAAGTCGATCGAATATCTCGCGCTGCTGCTTGAGATCAACTTGTGGTAATGTCCTTTCCACAAGATCGAAAACTTCCTCAACAAGTTGGCGTAGCTCATGAATTCCGCTTACAGCATCAGCTTGAAAAACATGCTCTAGCCGATTGAAAAAACTGGACGGTTTGATGCTCATTTCTTCAGCCCAGTAGCGTGTCCACTTGAAGCCGGGATGATAAATGCGATTCAGCCCAAACAGTATATTGAGTAGCCTTCGCACAATGGCGCATTTGTTCTCGTATAGCATCGGAATCTCAAGGCGTTCGGTCAAGATGTGTTGACCATCAAACGGGCGGAAATTCAGATGCTTTTGAACCATCGCAACTGCAAGTTTTTCAGGATAAGGAGAAAGCTGAGTTTGCCACTGTCTAATGATGTTTTCGCCTTGAAGAACCACTGCGCGTTGAAGATGAAATGCGATCGCTTGCTTCTCAAACACAAGTCCGTATTGCGACACATCATAACGCTCAATAACATCAATCACAATGTTGTCTATCATTTCGCGTGTCCAATGCCCCGCTTCGACTTTCATGCCGTGCATGTAAAACTGCTCTAACCATCTCTGCTTTGCTTCCCCATACGGCTCAATTTCCCAGCCTTCCACACCAACACTTTGGGCTGTGCCTTGCAACTCTTCGGCGGACGGCAGGTGTGACCAGACAAAGGCTAATTCAAGATCAGAATACTGGTCTGAAATTCCCAATGCCGCCGAGCCAAATACAAAACATGCTTCCACTTTGGGGTTAGCCGTGAAAGCAGGAGCGATTTTGTCAGCCAATGAAATCCGCCATACGCTGTGTTCATTCATGATTAATGGTGTAGAATGGTCTATCTTTTTCGACGCTATATCCATGCCAGAAGGGTTGCACTCCGCAGGTCTGGCAGAATCGATGATGAGTTTTTTTGGAACCATACTGGTAGTCACTCAAGTCAGCTTCGCCAGCCAACAGCCGAAAGGCATTGGGGCTAACAACAACTCCCCAAAGCCTGACCTTGGAGCAAATCGAGCAGTTGCATTTACCCGTCCCTGCATCTAAATCGATATCAGCTTCAAAGCGAACTTTACCACAGTGACAGCTTCCTTGATAAGTTCGGATCATGATTGCACCTCTAGCTTGTGGTCAATCTGTTTCCATCACATAAACAAGCGTCGCTCCAGACTGTAATTGACTCTGGTTCTTTGATCAGTTTCTCTGATCTGTTTTCGGTGGTGTTGAGGAGAATCTTTACTTGTTTCTCCTATTAAGCCAACATTATCAAACTGTGATTCTTGATATGGAGGTTGATTTAAAACACGAATGTAAAGCAGCATATTCCCTCCATGTACTATTAATTTCTCAAATCAGTGTGCAGCACAGTTAATCCTATCGGATCGTTCCTTCCCGGTACTTCACCCGATAAGGTGAGGCTAATACTTTTCTACTTTCGATCGATAGTTGTGATTCGATTCTTTTAGGCTGTCAATTTTTGCAAAGTTTTGCCTTCATCCCATGCTTCTCCTCCAGGTAAAATCAGCATCGCATCTGGTTCCATTTCAGCCAGTGTAAGATCGGGAAGAATTTTGACTCCACCAATTGTCGTCAATTGTCGTCACAGGTTCAGTTGTTAAACCAACCGTTTTGATTTGATACCGTCCAGGATTCGTTTGAGCATCGGGATTATTGATTCCAGCGATCGCATATCCCGTTTCCCAATCAGCAAGTGTATCAAATACAAACAGGTGTACAATTTGCTTCATATTTCCTCTCTGGGCGATCGACCTTTAGAAGAGCGATCGTCCCACGCTCTAAATTAGCATCTCAACTCAGAAATCATCATCCTGCACCATACTAGTTTAAGCAAAACCTTCAAGCTGGGCTATTCAATTCTTGCGTCACTGTCAAAATCTTGCTTTTTTGTATGGCAGCAACTATGGGCACTCCGGTCCATACACGAGTGCTACAACACCTGAGCTAAGCGACTGCGATTCTAAAAGCTTCAATGTCGCGGAAGTATCTTCCTGAAATAGACGCTTACCTTTGCCCACAACCACCGGATAGAGCAGTAGCCGATAACAATCTACCAGATCGTTCTGCATCAGCGTTTGTACCAGTGCGGCGCTGCCGTAGACTAGAATATCCTGACCGTCCTGTTGCTTGAGTTGCGCAATCTCCTGAACAACGTTACCGCTGATGATCGTTGAATTGTTCCACTCTGCTTTGTCCAGTGTCGTTGACACCACATATTTGGGGATATTGTTCATGTAATCTGCCCCTTCATCCTCGCTCTCCGGCCACGCTGCTGCAAACCCTTGATACGTTAAGCGCCCCAACAGCAACGTATCGCAGGTGTCTTGCTCATCGCCTTTAAACGTCGCGATCGCGTCATTCCAATAGGGTGCTGTCCAGGCAGGTTCTTCCATCACGCCATCCAGTGACAGAAATTCAGTAACAACGATTTTACGCATGGTGTTCTCCTTCTGCTGTTTGCTGTCTGTATCGCCACCATAGCGCAGCAAAAGAACCGAGTCTTGGAAAAAAACGCAAACTATTCAACCGTGATTTTTTGGACAATTTGCGCGGGTGTTTTAGCGATGAAGCGTTTCAGCGAGTTGGTCAGATGCGCTTGATCGAAATAGCCTAGACCGATGGCAGTGTCTAATATAGGTGTTCCTTGTTCAAGCAGCAAGACGGCTTTGTGAGCGCGATCGATTTGCTGGATCGTCTTGTGGGTTAATCCAGTTGCCTGCAAGAAGCGGTACTGGAGGGAACGGATCGACAGATCGGGTTTGTCTCCCTGGAGCGCTGCCTCAACGGCTGAATCGCGCACAAGTACTCCCTGATGGATTAGCCGATTGACGAACACATCAGCATTCTCAAAGGTTGGCAGTTCCCATGTGGAACCATACAGCCAGAAGGAATGGCTTGATACTTCAGGCAGCGTCACATCCTGTCTATCCAGCAGGGTTTTGACAGGCAAATGGGGCATGAAGGTGCCCAGTTTGAAGGTGATGCCAAAGAACTCCGCGTTAGCAGGAAAGTCGGCTACGGATGCTTTTGTTTCTGGACCTCGCGCCGTGATCATTGTCTTGCCGTTGCAGGTCTCGATTACCATTTCCCAGTTACTCGCTGCGATCGAAGTAAACCTGCCAGCGCGATCGCTCCGAGTCTGCCAGATCCTTTCAACAAAAGACGAGTTCATCGACCTCGTTGTTTCAAATACAAAGGGCTGTACAGTCTGCTGCATAGATAACTATTTCCCCATTTCTTCTCAATGTTTCAACTGATAGTGCAGCAACATGAATCAGTTGTTGTAAATTTTGCGGTCAATAAGTTCCAATGATGTTAGCTCGATCGCACCCGAAAATAATGAAATACCCGAACCAAGTAGAATCGGGTGAACTTTCAGAATCATCTCGTCAATTTCTGGAAAAAGGGTCGTTGCCAAATTTCCACCATCACACAGCCAAATGTCTTTACCAGGTTGTTGCTTTAATTTACTGACGAATGCCACAGGATCGGTTGAAACCAGTTCAACATTTAGTTCAGGACTTGCCTTTAATGTGCGAGAAACAATATACTGCTGCATCTGTGGGTAAGGATTGGTAATTCCTTCTTTGAGTCCTACTTCATAGGTTCTACGCCCCATAACAACAGCATCAAAGATCTAGTTTTCTGCTGTAATACCCAATTTCTCTCGAAGATGAGCCGGAATTATTTAAGCAAATCTGCGACGTAATCTCCCTCCATTAGAAAGAAGTCAAATGAGCCATCTTCACGGGCGATAAATTTATCGACAGTACAAGCAATGTAGTATTTCAATCGACGCATACTCAATTCCCTTCCCAAAACATTGCTTCCACCTTATGACCATCTAAATCTCGGACATAACACGCATAGTAAGCGTCATCGTAATCTGGTCTTGGTCCTGGTGCGCCATCATCCATACCACCTGCTGCTAATGCTGCTGCATGAAAGGCATCTACTTCCTCCTTACTGGAGGCAAGGAAGGCGATATGGGTGCCGTTGCCCACAGAGGCAGGTTGGTTATCATAGGGCAGTTGCACCCAGAATTCTGGAAACTTTTTACCGTAGGCGATCGCACCTGGAAGCTCCATCATACGACCATAGCCCAGGGTTGCCATGACCTGATCGTAGAAGGTGATTGCCTGATCAAACTGGTTTGTGCCAATGGATACATGAGAGATGATGCTGTCCATTTTTTGGGTCTCCAATTTATACGGGTAATCTTTTTTTGAGTCCTACTTCATAGGTTTCACACTCCACGATGATCGCATCAAAGATTTATATCCCGCAGCAATGCTCAGTTTATCTCGAAAAAACAACGAACTTCCCGAATCCTTTCAGCGCGATCGCCAGAACTACATAGGGTATAACACACTTGTAGTATTGTTGTAATATAACCGTGTAGCAGGGTCATTCTCTACTACTAAAGGAAGAGATTTAAAGCTGCTCAACTGTCCAAAAGTTAGAGTTTTTGATTTTAGCGTGGTTCTGGATTCCAAAGTTCATGGACAGCGGTTGATAAAATCGTCAATGCTTTGTCAAAGCTTACTTCGTCAATATTTTTGCTGAGTGCTATGGTAACGGCTTGAATGGCTGTATCGGGTACAAGTGAATGGTGACAATGTTTTCTCCCATGACTAATGCAATTCGCTGACACTCTGCTTCAAAGTTCGACCGCCATGAGAGATCGGGCGGAACGACTTCTACTTTCATAGGCTTCTTAATGCGATCGATACGCTTTTGGAGTCATGCCTGTGAGTCGTCGAAACTGTTGACTTAAATGACTGTGATGATTAAATCCACATTGGAACGCAATTTCCATAATCGGTTGATTGGTTTGTTTCAGCAATTGTTTTGCCCGTTCAATCCGCTGTTGTAGCAGATATTGGTAAGGGGATGTGCCGATCGCCTGCTTAAACATGTGGCTGAAATGAAACTGGCTCATATCCAATAACGCAGCCAAATCTGCCAATTTGATGTCGTGATCCAGATGGTCGTTCATGTAGTCTAAGACTTGTGAAAGTTGACGCTGGGGTAATCCACCTTCATACACTGTCACTTGAGGCTTGGTTGCCGCGTATTGTCTGAGTAAATGAACCGCCAGAACATTTGCCAGTGATTCAATGTAGAGCCGACTTGAGTCTTCCTGTTTGAGTTCAGTCAGCAGCAGCATTCCGATTGCCTCAAGCTGAGGATCACGATTCTGAAATACGGGCAGGAGTTCCAGGCGATCGGGATTCCTGTTAATGGTTTCTTTGGCAACATTCTGGATGAAACGAGACGTAATCCGAATTAGCAAGAAGCGATCGTCACCATCCCAACGAGAAAAAAACGGTACCTGGGCAGGCATGATGGAAATGTCTCCTTTGCCGTACAGCCCCGCGTGGGTCTTACCTCCCTGAACTTGCAGCAGGTGAATTGGACGAGGTGCAAGAGATAGATAAATTGCATGTTCATCGCCCTGATCAAACCTCGCTTCGCCCGCAGGCGGTTGGAATTGCTCAACCAGGATGTTTTCCCAACCCTGTTCTCGACTTGACAGAACGGGCAAGTGAGTACATTCAAGTTGGCGATTAGTAGAAGCTTTCATCATGCTAACCAATGCGTCTAGTTTCGATTGTATCCGTATTGAGGGATTCCCATCACACTCTTGAAACTGACCGCAAGATTGTGATAGTTGCACAAGAATTAGATAGTTGAGCATCGATCGTTTCTCTAAGCTGGAAGGGTAACAATTCAGAAGGACATATAGAAAAGTTGTGTACCGACAGAATTCTAAGACCGTGATGATGTAACTATCCCAGTTGGGATTATAGATTAACCAAGTCCTATGAAACTAAGTACCGAAAGAATCATACTGCGATGGGTTCACATTGTTTTGAGCTTCCCAATTGTCGGCTACATCTATGAACCCGTAGCGGATAGATCTGATGAGGCATTTGCAACTAAGTTTGTATACATTCCAATTGTTGTCCTATCTGGACTTTGGATGTGGAAAGGACAGGTGATTCGACAGCAGTTCAAACGTTGAAACAGGGAGTCTAAGGTTAATAGACTGCCCCTATGCAACATAGGCTAGTCCGTCAAACTGACATTAATCCATAGGAGGCTTATGGAAACTGCTAATAATTTGCGCTTCCCCTTAATGCTTGTCGCCGCACTCGGCTGTGGGTTAGTCGCAGGGGTGTTCTTCGCGTTCTCCACCTTCGTGATGCCTGCTCTCGCCCGTCTCCAGCCACCTCAAGGCATTGCCGCGATGCAATCAATGAACATTACGGCGATTAATCCGTTATTCATGATCGCGTTGTTTGGAACGGCTTTCGCTTGCCTTTTTCTAGCGGTCTCCGTTCTGTTTAAGTGGCACCAACCGAGTGCCTTCTATTTGCTAGCGGGTAGCCTACTCTACCTGATTGGCGCGATCGCAGTGACGATCGCATTCAATGTGCCGCTGAATGATGCTTTGGCGAGCGTTAAACCCAACAGCGTTGAAGGTAAAGAACTATGGGAAAAATACCTGACCGATTGGACATTCTGGAACCATGTGCGAACGATCGCAGCATTGGCAGCGGCAGCATTATTCACGGTCATGCCGTTAAAGTAGCTCCAGTACCCTATTGATCTAACATTTCTCTCAGTTGCTCATGCAGCTTTTTAACGACATCTGCTGCGTTTTGCAGTTGGGCAGCATCCTGTTGTTTGGCCAAGGTTTCAGCCAGTTTGGCAATGCGATCGCTCATTTCCTGAAAAATGATATCCCCCTCATGTGTGAGACGTAATAGTTTAGATCGTTTATGAGCAGGATTGTTCACCAACTCAATCACGCCATCCTTGAGCATCTCATTGGCTAGCTTCTGCACACTCTGACGCGGCACATAACGATAACGGGCAATCTGCGGTACGGTCTGCGGCCCATTGATCTTTAAGAGACGCAAAACACTCCAATAACCCTCTCCTGAAGGTGAAACAACTCCAATTCGCATCCCTTCTGCGCGTAGCAGAAAGAAGGTTGCCACAATTTCAATGATTAAATCCTCGATCGCCTGTCCTGCTTCAGTTCTCTTCGTAACTCGCTTTGCCATTGAGGTTGATTCTTACAAAAGTTGATACTCTACAATGACAATTAATAGTCAAAATGACAATCAGTTGTCATAATTCAATTATGGTTGGTTCCGGTGATGCCATCAACGTAACAGAGCATTTTATTGGAGGAGGATGCATCATGTTTTTAAGAACCTGGCGCTTCATCACGCTCATTTTAGCTGCATTAACAATGGGAACTGCCTATGCTCATGCACTAGAGTTACCTGCCAAAATGAATTACGATGCAACACTCTGGACAACCATCAATCAAAGCTTGTATTGGGGTTTTGGACATATTGGTGGACCGATCGAGGGTATAACCGTCTTCTTGGCGGCACCCATCCTGACGTTCCTGGTTCGTAAACGCCAACCTGCTTTCCAATGGACACTGGCTGGCACAATCTGCTTTGCCTTAGCTTTCCTTGTTGTTTTTCTGGTGTTTACAGAACCGATGAATCGGGAGATCTTTCAATGGACTCCCCAATCAGTTCCTGCAAACTGGATGCAAGTTCGCAACCAGTGGGAGTATTCTCACGTTGTGCGATTCGTTCTGCAACTAATTGGGCTGTGTGCGTTTCAGATCTCCCTGCTAGCTGAAACTCCGATCGCTCGCGCCATCCAGTCACTCCAGAAGTTGCCCAATTAGCTAGACGCTAGAGGGAACGACAAATGGAGCTTCAACACAAAAGTTCACCAGAACAGTGGAGGTTGCCCTTGACAGATCAAAGTAGTACGTTTAACCTAGTAGTTAATTAACTTTGCGGTTAAATTTCAAGTGCCTACGGATTCTCTGAGTGTCACTCTTGCTGCCCTTGCTGACCCCACCCGTCGAGCAATTCTGGCGCAACTCACTCAGGGAGAAGCCACCGTCACAGAACTCGCCGAACCATTCGAGATGAGTCTACCCGCCGTTTCCAAGCACCTCAAAGTGTTAGAACGTGCTCAACTGATCACCCGCAGCCGAGATGCACAATGGCGACCCTGCCGCCTCAATCCGGAACCGCTGAAGGATTTAGCAAGCTGGCTAGAACACTATCGTCAATTTTGGGAACATAGTTTCGATCGCCTGGACGAATATTTACAAGAGTTACAGGCACAGGAATCACAACAAGATGGCGAAAAGTAATGCGATCGCATCGATTGCACGAGTCAATGCCATTGTTATCCCTCCTAATTTAGGTGAACGCTATGCAAAAAATCGTTCCTTGTTTGTGGTTTAACGGCGACGCAGAAGAAGCGGCTGAGTTCTATGTCTCGCTGCTGCCAGATTCGCACATCGATCGTATTTTGAAGTCTCTCACTGATACGCCAAGTGGACCCGCCGGAATGGTCTTGACTGTGGAATTCACGTTGGCTGGTATGCAATACGTGGGGTTAAACGGCGGATCACAGTTTCCGTTCACTGAAGCTGTGTCGTTTCAAATCCATTGTGTTGACCAACCTGAAGTCGATCGCCTATGGGCTGCGATCGCAGAGGGTGGATCGGAAGTCGCCTGCGGATGGGTCAAAGATCGGTGGGGACTTTCCTGGCAGATTGTACCCAGGCGGATGATCGAATTACTCAACGACCCCGATACAGCCCGTGCCCGACGTGCCCAGGAGGCGATGATGCAAATGGTTAAGATCGACATTGCCACGATTGAGCGGGCAGCAGACAGCATCAGCTAGGAGAAATTCAATATTACAGCAAGATCAAGCGATCGCGGCTCAAATAGAACTGGAATGTGGGTAACACGCGATCGCTCGAAGGAATATCCACAAGAGGTAAATGGTGGCTGAACTGACATTAACAACGTTTTTGACCCTGAATGGAGTCATGAGTTCTAGCAGCACGAGCAAAGGCACTGTTGTCAGTGTTTATCGTCGTACAAGAAAACTTTAAACCGGCTCATTTGCCCTTGATTAAGCGAAAGGAAAAGGTGTCAGCCCGAATGTGTTGAGGCAAAGTTGATAAGTTAGATTGCTTGTTGCTCACGTGAAAAACCCATCATTGGAGGAATTATGTCTAGAAAAATCTTTGTCAATCTACCTGTCAAAAATCTGAAGCAGTCTATCGACTTTTTCACAAAACTTGGCTTCAGTTTCAACCCTCAGTTCACCGATGAAACGGCGACTTGCATGATTGTGAGTGATGATATCTTTGTGATGCTCTTGACTCACGATAAATTCAAATCCTTCACACCCAATGCCATTTGTGATGCGACGAAAAGCACTGAAGTGTTAGTGAGTTTGTCGAGTGAAAGTCGAACTGCTGTTGATGACATTGTGAGTAAGGCGATCGCGGCTGGTGGCACAACCTACAACGAGCCACAAGATCACGGATTTATGTACGCTCACGGGTTCCAAGATTTAGACGGACACATTTGGGAAATTGTCTACATGGAACCTAATGCAGGAAATTAGAAACCTAATGCAGGAAATTAGAAATGTCGCCTGTCTGAGTAAAAAGAGTAATCCAGAAATCTTTACACCAGTCACCCCATTGAATGGAAAAACAACATGGTTGCTAACGACAGAGAGACAATCGCCACATCGGAACGTGAACTCACCATTACTTGTGTGTTTAATGCACCCCGGAGTTTGGTGTTCAACGTTTGGACTCAACCAGAACACTTCTCCTGCTGGTTAGGTCCAAAGGATTTTACGACCATTGGTTGCCAAATGAATGTGCAGGTTGGCGGGATGTATCGAGCCTGTATTCGCTCTCCCGAAGGCAACGACCATTGGATGCAAGGCGTGTATCGCGAAGTCATTGAACCAGAGCGCTTAGTCTTCACGTTTGCCTGGGAAGATGAAAATAGCCAGCCCAAACATGAAACGCTGGTCACGGTGATATTTATAGAACAGAATAATCAGACGTTGATGACCTTCCATCAAGCCATCTTCGAGTCTACTGAGTTGCGTAATTCGCACCATTCCGGCTGGTCTGAGTGTTTCGATCGCCTTGCGACCTACTTAACAGCACTTTGAGGAAAGAGAAATGAAATCTAATCCCATCGTTTGGTGTGAAATTTATGTACAGGACATGGATCGGGCAAAAAGTTTTTACGAGTCTGTGTTTCAGATGAAGCTGGAGAAGCTCGAAAGTCCTCGAATGGATATGTGGGCATTTCCGATGGCGATGGATCAGGTTGGCGCTTCTGGTGCATTGGTTCAGATGGAAGGAGTTAAGCCCGGTGGGAGTGGCACAATACCCTATTTCCACTGTAATGAGATTGCTATGGAACTAGAGCGTGTCGTTGCCGCTGGTGGTCAAATCCAACAGCCAAAAATGTCAATTGGTCAATATGGATTCATGGCTTCGATTGTTGATACAGAAGGAAATATGATTGGTCTACATATGCCACCAAAAGAGATGGAGTGAGATTGATTCTTAGCAACTGGCATCTAACTCAACTTGACATAATCAAAAAGTACTGAAGGAGAAAAGCAAATGGAAACAACACAACAAGAATCAACCATGCAAGCTACACCCCAAAAGGAACACCAGTGGCTGCAAAAGCTAGTTGGTGAGTGGACTTATGAAAGCGAAGCGTCAATGGGGGCAGATCAACCCGCAGAGCAAGCAACGGGAACTGAGACGGTGCGATCGCTCGGTGAACTTTGGGTTCTAGCGGAAGGTCAGGGTGAAATGCACTGTGGCGGCGAGGCAACCACCTTGATAACGCTTGGCTATGATCCTCAGAAGCATCGCTACACAGGCACCTGGGTCGGCTCAATGATGACTTATCTCTGGCTGTATGATGGCGAATTGGATGCGGCTGAAAAAATTCTGACGCTCAATTCCGAAGGTCCTGCCATGTCGGGTGAAGCAGGCAAACTGGCAAAGTACAGAGATGTGACTGAGTTCAAGAACGACAATCACCGAGTGATGACCTCCCATGTGCTGGGCGATGATGGTCAGTGGCACCAGTTCATGACCGTGAACTATCAGCGGCGATTGTAACCTTTTCGCTGAATCAAATTCAATTACACCGGAGCCACCGAATGACACACGAAATTCATCCATCCAACATCACTTCTACGTTCATTGTGCTTGAAGATGATGGTGCAGCCACACCAATTGCTTATAGCGATCGCTTCTACGCAGATCTTGAACACCAGTTTGGTGACTTTAAAGGCAAGTGGCTGATTTCACACTATAGAATCCATTTGACATCTCAAGAGGAGGCTGCAAGCCTTTTCACCAGTAGCCTGACGAAGCAGAGATAGATCTTAATCGTGGCATTCGACAGAGTTCGTTCAAAGTTCTTCACCAGACTTTTGCAGCGTTCC
>JAESGK010000353.1_pt1 | contig 20730 bp, 21 predicted proteins | sample 9269681 | NCBI WGS metagenome assembly JAESGK01 (sample SAMN14515347, study PRJNA621673) | algae metagenome | isolation source: Timaviella obliquedivisa GSE-PSE-MK23-08B and co-occurring heterotrophs from... | place: USA: Grand Staircase Escalante National Monument, Utah | collected 2006-08-15
TTACTCTCATTTCAATAGATGTCTGTAGGACCAAATCAACCGCGGGAAAATGTATATGTTAAATGTAACAAAATCCCACCAGGGCATGCGTGTATGCGCAACACGATAGTATTCCTTAAAGTAGTGGTACAGCGGACGCGAGCTGACACCAGTCTTGTCGTAGACACAGATAACGCGATTAATGTGTCGTAACAAGTGTGGGCTCTTGACGGACAACGCCAGCAGGTTGTCGTAGTCTGCCATAATCTTATAACGCAGGATGTAGGGCGTGTCCCGTAAGTATTGACTGCGGATGAACATGGACTGATGAATAATAGATTTTGTCAGGTCCAGGTGCCGACCCGGCTGGTATTGTATATGACTTTTGCCATACGCGGTCACCTCGGCGTCGCCGTACAGAATCAACTCGGTCTCGGCCGCTGCCAGATGCGGCAGGCAATCGCGCAGCACATTTTCGTCCGCGAAGATGTCGCCCGCATTCATAAAGATAATCCACTCTCCCCGGGCCATGCCGACACCTTTGTTCATGGCATCATAGATGCCCTTATCGTGTTCGCTCACCCAGTGGTTTACGATCCCTTCGTTCTGCCGGATGATCTCTACGGTCTTGTCACGGCTGCCGCCGTCTACGATGATATACTCGATATTGTCCACATGTTGTGATGCAACGCTTCGGATAGTCTGTCCAAGCACCGGCTCGCCGTTGTAGACCACTGTGATTATCGACAGGAGAATGTTTTCTGAGGCCATGCGTGCGTATATCGGTTATGTTTCGTTAGTGTTTAAGGATCGATTTTACCAGGTTGACTGGATTCAGCAGTAGTCGTGTCATCAGCCAGAACATCGGGCGTGTGCGCTGCGTCACGGCGAAGCTGAAGTAAGTCGCCAGCGCGTATGACAACAGCGTAGCAACGGCGGCACCGTTGAGCCCAATGGCCGGGATCAGCACGAGATTCAGCACGATGTTCAGCACGCACGATGAAATGAGGCTCCACATCCGGAAGATCAGCAGGTTTTCCGCGACGATCCATTTTCCGTTTGCTACCCCGAGGAATGTAAAGACACCCGACCAGACATACAGCATCAGCACATTACCCGCCGGCAAATATGCTTCCGAAAACAGCAATGTCACCACAAAGTCGGACAGGAAGGTTAGTGGTATCGCGATGCCGATAGACATCAACAACATGAGGGAGTAGAGCGACTGCAGTCGCCTGGTATAAAGATTTTCATCGATAACCTTGGCATTGAGCACTGCCGGGAATAAGGAGCCGCAAATCGCCATGGGAATGAAGTTCCAAAGCTCCGACAACCGTACGGCAACACCATAGTAGCCGTTGGCTTCTTCACCTAACATCCATCGCACCATGATCTGGTCTATTCTCATGTAAATGGTTATCGACAGTGATCCGATGACCAGCGGCCAGGCATCGCGCAGGATGCCACGGGCTATGGCGGCGTCAAATTTCCAATGGGAGAGACCGAAGTCTCGGTTGTATAAAAAGAGAAGCCCCAGGGAGATACAGACAAAGTCCAGCGAGTAGCTTGCTGCGAACCACACCAGGGGAGCGCCTGTAAATACAAGCATCAGCCGGGTAATGGATACGATGATTAAGGCAATGGCCTGGCACAAAGCAACATACTTCGACTTTGTTTTCGCCTGAAAAAAATATTCTATGACATAGAAGCATTCAAATGCTGATCCGATGGTGATGACAAAAATGACGTGCCGCGCGCGTTCGTCGTTTTCAGTCTGCATCACCAATATGAGCAGCAGCAGATACAATACCACCGTAGCGACCAGGTGTAGCAGGAACGCAGTGCCCATGATCCTGTCGCGCCGGGTGCCGTCGTCACGCACAATTTCGCGTACAACAAGTGAGTCCAGGCCCAGCGAGGCAACGGAAGAAACGAGTGCTACGACGCTGATGGCATAGTTCAGCATGCCATATTGTGCGGGACCCAGGTAGCGGGCCACATATACGCCCACGAACAGGCCCGAAAAAAGGCGCAATAGCTTTTCGCCGAGCATCCATCCGGTATTAAAAAGATACTTCCGGAATCCGGGTTGTGCAAGAACCTGCTGTGCCTTGGCAATGGTATGTCTGGCTTGTTGTTTCACGTTATTTCGCCACGCGATGAAAAAGATCGATGTATTGCTGACCCATACCCTGCAGCGAGAACTCTTGCTGTGCGACCACGCGGCAGTTCGTTGAGAGCGTCGCTCGTGTAGTATCGTCGCGCAGCAGGGCTACGGCAGCATGCGCCATGCCCGTCAGATCGCCCGGCACCAGCACGCGGCCGTTTTTGCCGTCGCGGATAATCTCAGGGCATCCGCCCACGGCTACTGTCACGCAGGGGGTACCCGCCGCAATGGCCTCTACCAGCACGTTGGGCAGGTTATCGGCACGCGTAGGATATAAGAATACGTCACTGGCAGCGAGATACTGTGCCATGGTACGCATGTCGCGAATATAGCCGGTTTTATGCACGACGAATTTATCGAGACGGTCGGCCCAGTGAATGTCTCCGTCGCCGGCCATAATCAAGTGTACTTTGTCTTCCGACAAATCGTTGATCTGTGTCAGTACCTGCAACAGGTCGTCGCCGCCTTTCCAGGGATTCCCCAGAAGGAAGTCTGCCGAAAACATGATGACCTTCGCCGCCGCCGGAATGCCCAGCAACTGGCGGCCTTCGTTTTTACCCACACCACCAAATAGCTGCGTATCGACACCATTGTTGATGTGGAGCACCTCTTTGCCTTCAAAGACGGGGCTTTGACTGGCAAGACGCTGCAGCCACCGCGACGGCGTGACGACGGTCAAGGCAGTATCGTGGTATATCTTTTTTTTCTGACGCAGCAGCCAGGCACCGGTATTGATACCGATGGGAGGGTATATGTGCGTCAGGTGCGCCGGGTTTTGCAGAGACTTCCACGACTCGTCAGAAAACGTATGGGCGGCATTGCCACTAAAGCTCCACATGTCGTGTAGTGTCCACACCACCGGTGCGCTTTTCGATATATCCCGCAGCAGGCTTGTCTGAAAGTATCCACCGTGGGTATTGTGCAGGCTGATGACGTCGGGCTTCAGCGCGCGGACTTTCGCGCGGATGGAGGCCGAAGAGAAGGGAAAGAACAGGTACTGCAATCCGGCTTTGTTGAATATCCGATCGATTATTTTCTCTGCCAGCTCGCCGGTTTTACCTCGGGTAGGAAATGTTCGCGGGTTGTCTGAGCTTTTGTAGGCCACACACGAGAAACACGCAACATGGTGTTGCTCTTCCAGCACCTGTTGAAGCCTGCCGGCGACAATGGCTGCACCGCCCCGTTTCTCGAATGTGTTAATGAATAATACCCGCATAAAGCCTACCAGTGAAAGAATGATTTCATGTGCGTCTGAAACTTTTCCAGGGGCCAGTTCCGAACGAGCATACGCGGCAGCTCCATCGGGTCATGCCACGAATGGACCTGGTTGTGGTAGTTTGCGCTGACCATACGGAAGCCGGCATGCCGGCAGATCTCGCGCGTCACATCGCTATAATCGTCCTGGGTTCCAAACGGATAGGAGAAGTGTTCTATCGGCTTCTGCAAGAGGTCTTCCAGTATCTTTTTGGAAGTAAGAATCTCGGTGGATTGCTCCTCGGGCGGACATATCTTCAGCCGGGAGTGCGTATGTGTATGTGCACCGATCACGACGGCAGGTGACTGCGAAAATTTACGCAGCTCCTCGGTGGTCATGATACGGTGCGTGGTACGTCCTGCGGCGGGGAGATTGGCCCATTCTTGCAATAGACCCATCACCTCGGTACGGGGTGCGGCGGTCAATGCTTTGATAAGCGGTTGCAACTGCTGATACGCTTGTAATCTGGCGGCTTTCGTGTCGGTGGCCATGTCCAGCGTCAGCTGTGCGTGGCGCAGCGATAGCTGTTGGGGGAATACATCACCTGTCAGAAAAATACGCTCCAGGTCGTCCCACCAAAATTCGTAGGGTGTATCCAGCAGCGCGGTGGCGATATAGAACAACGCCTGGGCATGATGACGTTCCAGAATGAGCCGGGCTTCATAAAAGTTATCGGCATAGCCGTCGTCGAATGTGAGGACGACAGCGCGCTCCGGCATTTTTTGGTGGCGGGTGACAATGTCGGTAAACTCGTCAATGGCCAACAACGAATAGCGCTCGCGCAGGTGTCGTACCTGGCAATCGAAATTTTCGGGCGAGACAGCCAGCTGTTGCGGGTCGAGCGGCAGGTCGGTCACCCGATGGTATAGCAAGATCACTGCCGGCGTATTGACCAGGTTACAGCCGAAACGGTATAACGATTTGAGTTTTTTGCGTACAGCAAGCATTTATTTCCGGTAGCAGTAGATGTTGAGCTGAAGGTCCATCGCGCGCGTGTGATCCAGGTGCAGAAACGGCTCCTGCTTCAGATCAGGTGATTGAATAAAATATCGGAATCCGTTTTGTTGCAGTACGGTAAGCACATCGTGTAAACGCTGTGGCTCGGCCGTGAAGGAGTGATACTCCAGGAACATTCGGTCTACGTTGCCCAGGCTGCCGTCACAATCCAGTAAAACGGGTACTTCAGCACCTTCAATATCGATCTTCAGAAAGTCAATAGCCTCCCGTTGAATAAGGTCTTTGAGCCGTTGGGAGGGTACGCGCACCTTCTTCTCGCTGCTATTGCCCAGGATGGAACCCCCATCGGCGCCCTCTACGGCAAATTCCACGCCTTCATTATCGATCCATACTGCCTGATTGTAAAACTCCACGTTCTTTGCCTGTAGATTGCGCTGAACGTTAGACACGAGCATTGCGTAAATGGTTGGATCGGCTTCAAATGCTTTCAGCGTACAATCCGGAAACAGCCGCTTAAAGTACAGGCAGCTGATGCCGATGTTTGCACCGCAGTCATAAATGACAGGATTCTTTTTTGTGAGCTTGAGCCTATAGGTGTTGTCAATGAAAATTTCCTTGTACTGATAAATAAAGCTTAGCGCATCAGCTACCTGGACGGTGTAGTCCAGAAAGTGAACGTCGGTAGGTTGGTACCGTGGGGAGCGGGTGTATTTGGAAAACAACCGGAAGTACTCGCGGTAATACTTGCTGGTGGCAAACCGGTACCAGGGGCGGGCGCTATCTTTAAGAATCGTAATCATTTTTTTGTCGCGCGTATGGTAATGGTTATTTGGTAATCTGGATCCTTTACGTCGAGCTCCGCCGGTGTCAGCTCTTCCACCGAAATCCCGTGCAGCAGGCTGATGGCGGCCAATACATTACCATGTTGTTCCACTACAACATTGACGTCTCCGAAAACTTCGCCAAAAGCAGCCATCATCGATTTGGTCGTAAAGCGCCAGAAGTCTCCCCAGCGTTCCATATCATACCGGGAGATTTGTGACAGACCTCCCACGGTTGCCAACAATACACCACCCGGTTTTAATACATGGTGTGCGCCGCGTATTGCGGCCCGGAAGTCATAAATAAAGTTAAAGGTCTGGGTGCAGATAAAACAATCGATCCTGTTTTCGGGCAACGTGTGGGGTTGGGTCAGGTCGCCCACAATGGTAGCGTTGGCATTGCCTTCAGTGAAATGGAGTACTTCGAATTTAGCAACAGTCTTTGCGAACTTCAGGCTATAGGTGCTTTCAGCGATTTCCAGTACGTTGCCTTTGATGTACGCTGCGTTCTGTGCCAGGAATTTCTCGATGTAGTACCGATCTATCGGCGTGCCCCGATCCAGACCAAACACGCGGGATACGGGTTCGGTCGTGCGTAGGGAGTGCCACGAGACAGGCTGCGCAGTACGTCGGAGAAAACGAGATAACCATGTTCTTATTTTACCCATGAAATTATTTTACGAATGACCCTTTTTACAATCGACGGCTTCGTGCTCTTAAAAAATACAGACATTTTTTTTCGTATGGCGGGCGATTCTGCCAGCGGTATCCGCGTTAGGTTGATCGGTTCCGTGCCGAGCACGATTTCGTATACCTTGTCTTTCTTCACGCTGTGGACACCGCTGTCATCGAACCCGATGTTCTGTACCAGCGAAACGCTGGGATACAGGGTAAGCCGGTTCTTCAGAAAAGCAGACGCGTGCCAGCGGATAGCCCAGGAGTCGTTCATTCCCTGAATCTGGTCTTCCAGTAGCTTCGTAAAAGGATAGGCATTGTCGTAGTCAAACTCACGCGCCAACGTCCGTTGACGAATCTCTTGCAGCAGTTTCGTGCCGTCAACCTCGTACTCCTTCCAGCCTCTACGCCAGGTGGCCCAACCCCAGCAGTGCGCGCCCCGCAGGAAGAACGACTGCGGCAATGGCGGGGCAATGGGGTAAATATACCCGTGTATACAAATTACTTCTTCGTTGTCGGCATACATCGACAGCCCCTGGTTCATATACGAAAGAAAGTGGGGCGACGTAACCATATCGTCTTCCAGTACGATGATCGTTTCATACGAACGCAATACTTCGGTCACACCGGCAATGACAGATTTGGCCAGGCCGTTGTTAGTCGGCCGCTCATGGCATGTCACAGAGCGGAAGCCTTCTACCGAACGGATGTATTTCCGTACATTCTCTACCGCCTCCGCGTCTTTTGCCCGGGGGCCATCGGAGAAAATGATTAGGTCGCTTTCGGCCGCCAGCGGATTTCTAAGCAGCGCTTCGATCGTCTGCTGTGTGTGCCAGGGCCTGTTGTAAACAAAAAGCGCTATAGGAGACGTCATCTACCGGGGGAAATTTTTTTCGTATACAGTTTTTAATCCGTCTTCCAGGCTGATCGTGCTTTTCCACCCCAGCCCCAGCAGCTTGGATACGTCCATGAGCTTGCGTGGCGTACCGTCGGGCTTGGTGGAATCAAATGCCAGGGTGCCGGTATAGCCCACTACCGAGGCGATCAGCAACGCCAGGTCCTTGATGCTTATTTCGCGGCCCGTACCGACGTTGATAAACTCCGGAGCAGAGTAGTGCTCCATAATGTACAGGCAAGCATGAGCCAGGTCGTCGGCATGCATAAACTCCCGCAGCGGCTTGCCCGAACCCCATACTTCTACCTGGGGCAGACCTTGTATTTTGGCTTCGTGTACCTTGCGGATAAGCGCGGGGATGACGTGCGAGCTTTGCAGGTCGTAATTATCGTTGGGACCGTAAAGGTTCGTGGGCATGGCGCTGATGAAGTCGCAACCGTACTGGCTGCGATAGTTCTCGCATAGCTTGATGCCGGCAATTTTCGCCACCGCATAGGGCTCGTTGGTGGGCTCGAGGTATCCCGACAGCAGCATGTCTTCGCGTAGCGGCTGGGGCGCCAGCTTGGGATAGATACACGATGAACCCAGGAAGAGAAGCTTCTTTACACCGTGCACGTAGCTTTGGTGAATGATGTTGCTCTCGATCATGAGATTGTCATACAAAAACTCGGCCCGGTAAGTATTGTTAGCCATAATACCTCCTACTTTGGCCGCCGCCAGGAATACATAGGCAGGTTTTTCGGCGGCGAAGAAGTCTGCCACCGCCTGCTGATTACGAAGGTCGAGCTCTTTAGACGTGCGTACCACGAAGCTTTCATGCCCCGCGGCGCGCAACGCACGCAGGATAGCCGAACCGACCATTCCGTTATGTCCTGCTATGTATATCTTAGATGATTTCTCCATTTGTTACTCGTGGTGTTGAAAGATTTTGTGACCGCCTTGCCGGAGGTAATGATCGCGGTTGAAAAGCTCCAGGTCGTTTTTCACCATATCGTCTACCAGGGTATCGAGCGTATAGACAGGCGACCAGCCCAGCTTTTCCTTGGCTTTGGTAGGATCACCGATCAGCAATTCTACCTCTGTCGGACGGAAGTACTTGGGATCGATGCGTACGACAATATCGTCTTTTTTTACTTTAGCAGTAACGCTGTTCACGGAGGCGACATACCCCACCTCGCCCTCGCCCGTGCCGCGGAAGGCAATCTCGATGCCCAGGCGTTGGAATGTCTTCACGATAAACTCGCGTACCGTCGTTGTAACGCCGGTAGCAATGACAAAGTCTTCAGCCACTGGTTGCTGGAGCATGAGCCACATGGCTTGTACATAGTCCTTGGCGTGGCCCCAGTCGCGTTTCGAGTCGAGGTTGCCCATAAAGACAGTGTTCTGAAGGCCGAGCGCAATGCGACAGGCCGCCCGGGTGATCTTACGGGTTACGAATGTCTCCCCGCGCAACGGCGACTCGTGGTTAAACAATATACCGTTGCAGGCATACATGTTATAGGCCTCGCGATAGTTCACCGTAATCCAGTAGCTATACAGTTTGGCGACGGCATACGGCGAGCGCGGGTAGAAGGGCGTTGTTTCACGCTGCGGCACCTCTTGCACCAGGCCGTAAAGCTCGGAGGTGGAAGCTTGATAGAACTTGGTTTTGTTGGTAAGTCCCAGGATGCGGATAGCCTCCAGAATGCGAAGTGTGCCCAGGCCATCCACGTTGGCGGTATATTCTGGCATATCGAAGCTGACCCGAACATGTGACATGGCCCCCAGGTTGTAAATCTCGTCGGGTTGGATCTCCTGGATCAGGCGAATGATATTGGCCGAATCTGTCAGGTCGCCATAATGCAACTTGAGCTTAACGTTTGTCTCGTGCGGATCCTGGTATAGGTGGTCAATGCGGTCGGTATTCAAAAGCGAGCTTCTTCGCTTGATGCCGTGTACTTCGTACCCTTTGGCAAGCAGCAGCTCTGTGAGGTAAGCGCCGTCCTGTCCGGTGATGCCTGTTATTAGTGCTTTTTTCATTTCTTTATTTCTTTTCAGTTGCCCTTTGCCTGGCGGATTTTTCCGATCAGCTCAATCGACGGTTTGGCGTCCGCCAGGCTGAAGCCGTTGCCCGCCAGGATGGCTTCATAGCTTTTGGTGTGCAGGTCGGTAAAGCCTTCGCTGAACTCCAATTCCACACCGTCGCAGGTAAGTGATCGGAAGGTACGTTTGCCCGCCTTCCGTACAGGCTCGGGAATATCGTCGTAGTTAATACTAAGGAACCAGTTGATTTCCGCCCGCTCCAATATCAGCGTCCCGGCAGCGTGGGTGTCGTTCATGGAAAGGGTCGTGGTTTGCTTCAAGGCGCCAAAGATCCAGAGGAGCATATCAAAAAAATGTACGCCGATGTTCGTGGCTATGCCCCCGGATTTTGCCACATCACCTTTCCAGCTGGAATGGTACCAGTTGCCACGGGAGGTAATATACCGCAGATTTACTTTGTGTACCTGGTTGGGCGGGCTTTGCAGGATCTTTTCGCGAAAGGCGATAATGGCCGGGTGTAATCGCAGTTGCAGAATGGTGTATACATTGCGGCCGGTCTCCGCTTCCATTTCTTGCAGTGCATCCACATTCCAGGGGTTCAGCACAAGCGGTTTTTCGCAGATGGCATCGGCGCCATAACGCAGCGCAAAGCGAATGTGCGAGTCGTGCAGGTAGTTGGGGGAGCAGATGGAAACATAGTCTACCGGCTGGCCTTTGCGCTTCAGCTTGTCGAGGTGGCGGTCGAACCGCTCGAACTCGGTAAAGAAGTCGGCCTGAGGAAAATACGAATCCAATATACCGACATTGTCATGCTTGTCGAGGGCGGCCACAAGGGTATGGCCTGTTTCCTGAATAGCTTTTAAATGACGCGGCGCGATATAACCGGCAGCACCGATCAGGGCGAAATTCTTCATCTTCGTTTACGACAGTTTGCTGACGATTCCTTTTTCCAGCTGATAGCGTTCCCGGCTCTCCGGGCAAACGGCCACGCCGCTGGTATCGAACTTCAGTTTGTGGCCATACTCACTCATCCAGCCTGTCTGGCGGGCAGGGTTGCCCATGACCAGCGCATAGTCGGGTACGTGCTTCGTCACCACAGCACCGGCACCGATAAACGCATACCGGCCAATATCATGACCGCACACGATCGTGGCATTGGCACCGATGGTGGCACCTTTTTTAACGGATGTTCTGGCGTACTGGCTTTTGCGATTCACGGCGCTCCGGGGATTGATAACGTTTGTGAACACCATTGAAGGGCCCAGGAAAACATCATCCTCACATTCGACACCCGTATAAATCGAAACGTTGTTTTGAACCTTCACATTATCACCCAGGACGACTTCCGGCATAACCACAACATTCTGGCCAATGTTACATTGTGCGCCTATCGTGCAGTGGGGCATGATGTGCGAAAAATGCCATATTTTAGTGCCATTGCCGATCTTACATCCCTCGTCGATCACGGCCGTGGGATGCGCGTAATATCCTGATGTGTCCATGAAATTAAAAAAACGCTTTAACTGTGTTGCAAATGTACTCTAATTGTGGGATTTCCATTTCCGTATGGATCGGTAGGGAAATGACCGTTCTCGAGAGCCTTTCACTGATGGGAAATGCCCCCGCACCAGTTTCCGGACGCTGGTATGCCTTTTGGAGGTGCAAGGGCACCGGATAATATATCATAGTAGGAATGCCTGCGCTTTCCAGGTATGATTTCAGGGCGTCGCGTCGCCCGTCATCTGCCATTATAAGTGTATATTGATGGAAAACATGGGAAGAATAAGATAGACGCACCGGCGTTTGCAACCCTCCAATCGATGCCAGAGCGTCGTCGTAATAGGATGCCACCGTATTCCGCCGCGTAGCATAGTCATCCAGATATTTCAGCTTCACGTTCAGAATAGCCGCTTGCAACGTATCCAACCGGCTGTTCACCCCGATCAGATCGTGGTGATACTTCACCCGCTGGCCGTGGTTGGCAATCATTTTAATAGTAGCCGCCAGGGATTCGTCGTTGGTAAAAATGGCACCGCCGTCGCCGTAGCAACCCAGGTTCTTCGAAGGGAAGAACGATGTTGTGCCGATCGTGCCCATCGTGCCCGCTTTTTTTACCCGTTTATCGGAAAAGGTATAGTCCGCCCCCAGGGCCTGAGCGGCGTCTTCAATGATGTGTAGGTTATGTTTCCCGGCAATGCGCAGCAACGACTCCATATCGGCGCATTGTCCGTAGAGATGCACCGGTACGATGGCCACGGTACGGGGTGTGATCTTCTCTTCCAGGCGCGCAGGATCGATCGTAAAGGAGTCGGGCCGTACCTCGGCAAAAACGGGCGTCAGTCCCAGCAGGGCAATAACTTCGGCAGTGGCAACATAGGTGTGAACAGGCAGAATGACTTCATCACCCGGCTTGAAGCCGAGCGCCATCATGGCGATTTGGAGTGCGTCGGTACCGTTACCACACGGTATGACCGCGCGCGCATCCAGGTAGCGCGCCAGTGATTCGGCAAATTCCTGTACATCGGGCCCCTGAATGAATGCGGTAGAAGTCAGTACACGTTGAAGGGCATGGTCAATCTCGGGTCTGATCCGGGCATATTGCTTATACAGATCAACCATTTGAATTTTTTCCATGGCTATAGCATCACAGACGAGCGGTGACCTTCGACTTGTCGAGAAAGCCCTTCACATCATAGATCACGGCATTCGGATGGCTCAGGCCGTCCAGGTCAAGCGCCTTGAATTCCTGGTGGCTGACCGCCAGCACGATTGCGTGATATTTCTTAGCAGGTTTGCCGATCAGTGTCAGCCCGTATTCGTGCTGCACTTCTGCGGCATCGGCCTGCGGATCGTAAATGTCGATGGTCGTGCCGAAGCTTTGCAGCTCACGGATCACATCCACCACTTTGCTGTTACGAATGTCGGGGCAGTTTTCTTTAAAGGTAATGCCCAGTACCAACACATTGGCCTTGTTAATGGGTAGCTCATGTTGTGCCATCAGCTTGATGACATTGTTGGCGATATAAACGCCCATGTTGTCGTTAATGCGGCGCCCCGCCAGGATTACCTGCGGGTGGTAGCCCAGGCTGTCAGCCTTATACGTCAGGTAGTACGGGTCTACGCCAATGCAGTGCCCGCCCACCAGGCCAGGTTTGTAGGGCAGGAAATTCCATTTAGTACCGGCCGCTTCCAATACTTCGTGCGTATCAATGCCGATACGTTCGAAGATCAGGGCCAACTCGTTTACAAAAGCGATGTTGATGTCGCGCTGCGAATTCTCGATTACCTTCGCAGCCTCAGCAACCTTCATCGATGACGCTTTATGCGTACCCGCAACGATAATTTTTTTATATAGTTGGTCGACTTTGTCTGCGATCTCGGGCGTGCTGCCGCTCGTTACTTTTTTAATAGTCGTCACGCGGTGTTGCTTGTCGCCGGGGTTAATCCGCTCGGGCGAGTAACCGCAGAAAAAATCGACGTTAAACGTCAGCCCGCTCACTTTTTCCAATACCGGCACACAGACTTCTTCCGTACAGCCGGGGTATACAGTAGACTCGTAAATAACGATATCACCTTTCTTTAATACGCTGCCAACAGTCTTGCTGGCGCTTTGCAGAGGGCGCAGGTCGGGAGTCTTGAATTCGTCTACCGGCGTGGGCACCGTGACAATGAAATAATTGACGTCTTTCAGGTCGTTTGCGTCTGCCGAGTAGGTGAGACCCATAGAGATTTTCAGCTCTTCTGGTTCTACCTCCAGGGTACGGTCATGGCCCTTGCGAAGCTCGGCGATTCGGTCCTGGTTGATATCAAAGCCCACTACTTGCAACTTCTTGCCGAACTCTACAGCCAACGGCAGCCCTACATATCCAAGGCCAATAATGCCGATCTTCTCCATGCCTTTTGACTATAAGCTGATTTTATAATACTCTTTATACCACTCGATGAATTTGCCAATACCCTCTTCAATCGGGGTAGACGGCTTAAAGTCTACAGCCCGCATCAGGTCGTCTACGTCGGCAAAGGTCGCCGGCACGTCGCCGTCCTGGATTGGCATCAGGTTCTTGATGGCTTTCTTGCCCAACTTCTGTTCGATTACTTCAATGAAATACATCAGCTCGGTGGGCCGGTTGTTGCCGATGTTGTAGATCCGGTAGGGAGCAAAGCTTGTCGCCGGGTCGGGGTGCATACCGCTCCATTCCGCGTTAGGCGTAGGGATATGCGTTGTCAGGCGGCTGACGCTTTCCACAATGTCGTCCACATACGTGAAGTCGCGGCGCATCTTGCCATGGTTATACACGTCGATCGGCTTGCCTTCCAGGATGGCTTTCGTAAAGATGAACAATGCCATATCGGGACGGCCATACGGACCGTAAACCGTAAAGAAGCGAAGACCGGTAGTGGGGAGGTTGAACAGCGCCGAATACGTGTGGGCCATCAGCTCGTTCGACTTCTTGGAAGCCGCATACAGTGAAATGGGGTGGTCCACATTGTCATGCACAGAGAACGGCATCTTGGTGTTGGCGCCGTAAACCGAACTGGACGAAGCGTACACCAGGTGCTTCACCGCGTTGTGGCGGCATGCTTCCAGGATATTCAAAAATCCATGCAGGTTGCTTTCCAGGTACGCGTGCGGATTGACCAGCGAATACCGAACCCCTGCCTGGGCAGCCAGGTTTACGACATAGTCGGGCTTTTGCTCCGAAAAGATTTTGTTAATGCCTTTCTGGTCCGCCAGCTCTGCTTGAATAAATGTAAAAGCAGGTAGTTTCTTGAGTATGTCAAGACGGGAATGCTTCAAAGTCACATCGTAGTAATCGTTAACATTGTCAATCCCGATCACCTGAACGCCCCGGTTTATAAGTTTTTGTGATAAGTGGAATCCGATAAACCCGGCGGCACCTGTTACCAGCACTTTCTGTGGAGACGTCATTAAATTTCGTTAAAACAGGGCCAAAGTAAGCGAATTTGAGGTAATATTAAAAATCTGCTAAACTTGCACCCACATAACATCCCTATGGATAAAAAACAGCCTGACGAGATCGACCTGATGGAGCTTTTAGCCAAAGCTTATCGAAGCATAAAACGACACATGGTGCTCTTCATCGCACTTCCTGTAACGGGTGCAGCCCTCGCCCTGGTCATTTCTTTCAATGCAAAAGACCAATACTCGTCCAGCATGATGATCTCCACCGACCTGATCAGCAGGAACGAGGCGGAGTTTATCGTGAAAGAGCTCAGTGCAGCGGATTCCTTGCCAGGGCTCACCACCAAGGAAGCCGAGCGCCTGCTGAATCTGAAGTTCACGGTAGAAAGCAAAATTGAAAAGATTGCCCTTCGCAACGAAGTGGTCATTGATCGGGAGGTGGTTTTTTTGAAGATCACCGCCGAGGTGAGAGACCCATCCATCTACCCGTCGCTGGAAACGAAGTTGATACATTATATGAACACCATTGAACCCGTGGTGCAAAACCGCAAGCGGCAGGAGTTCTTGCATCGGAAAATGATCACCAAGATCGACTCTGAGATTGTTAAGCTCGACAACATACGCCGGCAGGCAGACAACAAAACCATAGCAGGATATATGAACCCCGCGTCGCTGTATGCTAAAACAGTAGAGCTGTATGAAGACCGGACACAACGTGAAATCCGTCTCCAGGATTTGGCCGGCGTGCACCTGACCAAAGGCTTCGGTTCGCTTATGAAAGACTCCCGGATGTCGCGCGTCGTGATCTGCGGCATGGGCATTATCGGCGGCTTGTTCCTGTTCGTGGTCATCATGTTTGTACAGTTCTTCAACCGGTACAACCGCTCGCTAAAAGAATAGGTACCCGACATGCTGCTGATACTCATACGCAAGGAATTTATGCTCGAACTACGCCGCAAGGCCGTAATTTCCGGCATTGGCCTGTACATGTTCAGCCTCATCTTCATTTGTTACCTCACCTTTAGCCTGAGGCGGAACTCCATCAACGAAGCTACCTGGTCGGCGCTGTTCTGGCTGGCGATTCTTTTTTCCGTGGTGAACAGCGTCGCCAAAAGTTTTATCGGTGAGAAACGGGGCATCTCCATTTACTACTACACATTGGCTAGCCCCCACGTTGTAATCCTGTCGAAAATCCTGTACAACGCGATACTCTGCCTGGTGTTATCGCTTACGGGCTATGGGCTGTTTGCCTTGTTCATCGACAACCCGGTGCAAGACACGCCCTACTTTTTGCTGACATTGCTCTTAACGTCCATCGGGTTTTCGTCGGCATTAACGCTCATCTCGGGCATCGCCGCCAAAGCCAACAACAGCCACATCCTCATGGCCGTGCTGAGCTTTCCTGTAGTCATTGCCATCCTGCTGCTGGCCATTCGCCTGACCAAAAACGTGCTCGACGGCATCGACCGCAGTGCCAGCGTAGACGAGCTGCTCAACCTGCTGGCAATTAATTGTATCCTCACCGCACTGGCGTATTTGCTCTTCCCGTATATTTGGCGCAGCTAACACTCCTTTGAAACGCGGGCATGAAGAATTGGGTTAAAATACTGGGAATCTGCTTGTTGCTATATGTGCACACGGCGGGCCTCCTGGCCGAGGTTCCCCGGCTGAACATCCTCAACGAAACCATCCGGGCCTTATACTTCCACGTTCCCATGTGGTTTGGTATGACCTTTCTGTTTACAATGTCCGTTTATTATGCCATCCGCTACCTGCGCAACCCATCGCCCGAACTGGATCGCAAAGTGCTGGAATATGCCAACGTAGGCACTGTATTTGGCATATTGGGCATTTTCACCGGCATGCTGTGGGCCAACTATACGTGGGGCTCACCGTGGCACGGCGATCCTAAACAGAATGGCGCTGCCATTACGCTGCTGGTGTACCTGGCCTACTTTGTGCTGCGAGGCTCGCTCGACAACCAGGAGCAACGCGCCCGCCTTAGTGCCGTCTATAATGTCTTTGCGTTTGCCGCGATGATCCCGCTTATATTTATTATCCCGCGTATGACCAGCTCCATGCACCCAGGCAGCGGTGGCAACCCCGGCTTTAGCACATACGACGACCTCGACTTTCGCATGTGGTCAGTCTTTTATGCCGCCATTATCGCCTGGATCATCGTAGGCCTCTGGATCGTCTCCCTGCGCGTCCGGATCAAAACAGTAGAAGAAACTTTAATGGAATTGGAAGATGAAAAATAAGCTCCTGGCAAGCCTGCTCGCATTTTTTACCATACTCGCCGCGCACGCGCAGCAACCGCCTGCCGAAATGGCCGACACCATGCGGTCGGAAGGAAAGATCTACGTGGTCGTGGGCATTATTCTCATCGTACTCGTCGGTCTGATTGTATACCTCGTGCTGACGGACCGCAAAGTATCGCGCCTCGAAAAGCAACTTTCTGATAGACAGCGCTAAAACCGCACAACATCGCTATTCCCCAACTGACTTTTTTCAGTTGAAATTTCCTTACATTCTAGGCTTTTGTGTCTAATTTTGCGCTGCCTTTGAAAGGGAGGAGGGAATTATGAAAAAATCGCACATTTTAATCATAGTGATAATCGCCGTCGCCATCGGTATCATGGTAGGTACTGCCGGCGATGCCAGCACGTACGTGAATTTCGACGAGGCCTACAAACTGGCATCCGCGGGTAAGGCAAAAGACATACACGTGGTCGGCCAGCTGAAAAAAGATGCCAGCGGTCATATTGTCGGCATTGAAGAAGGTGCTGACCGGGTATCGTTCTCGTTCGTCCTGGTAGACGACGCCGGCAAAGAACAACGTGTGGAATACAACGAGCCCATGCCGGCCGACATGCTCAAATCTGAAAAAGTAGTGATCGTCGGCAGTTATGCAGGCGAACGCTTTAAAGCCAGCAAGATCATTCTGAAATGCCCCTCCAAATACCAGGAGCAAAGTATCAATGCATAAGGGCACGCGGCATAGCTTCCGGTTGGGCCGCACTATTATTTTCTTTTTTCGTCAAATCGCTACGGCAATATCATGATGCACTATTGGGTTGGTAACCTCGGTCACTTCTTTGTCATTACGTCATTTGTCACGGCCATTGCCGCGGCCTTTTCCTACTTCCGCGCCGCGGGTACCGAAGACCTCCACAACAAAAACGCCTGGGTCGTCAACGGCCGTACAGGCTACTACTTGCATGCCCTGGCCACCGTCGGCATTTGCGTGACGTTGTTCGTCATTATCGCTCAACACTATTTTGAATACCACTACGCGTACAGCCACTCCGATAAAAAGCTGTCGACCGACTACCTCATCTCCACTTTCTGGAACGGGCAGGAAGGAAGCTTCCTGCTATGGATGTTCTGGCAGGCGCTGCTCGGTATTATATTGATCCATACTAACAAATTCTGGGAAGCCCCCGTCATGACCGTGTTTGCCCTTGTACAGGCCTTCCTGGCGTCGATGATCCTCGGCGTCGTGCTGCCGGGCATCGCGGTGAAGATCGGGAGCTCGCCGTTTATCCTCCTGCGAGAAGTGATGCACGACGCGCCCATCTTTAAGACCAACCCCAACTTCATTCCCGAGGACGGCACCGGCCTCAATCCGCTGCTGCAAAACTACTGGATGGTCATTCACCCACCCACCTTGTTTCTCGGTTTTGCCACAACGCTGGTGCCCTTCTCGTTTTGTATCGCCGGCCTGTGGTTCAAGAAATACCGCGAGTGGATTCGCCCCGCGTTGCCATGGGCGCTGTTTAGCGCCGCTATACTCGGGCTCGGTATACTGATGGGTGGCTACTGGGCGTATGAGACACTCAACTTCGGCGGCTATTGGAACTGGGATCCCGTGGAAAACGGAGTATATGTACCCTGGCTTGTGCTGGTCGGGGCCATCCATACCATGATCTCGTACAAGAATAGCGAGACCGCACTAAAGGCATCCGTCATACTGGTGATCGCCACGTTTGTCCTGATCTTATACTCCACATTCCTGACGCGCAGTGGCGTGCTGGGCGACACGTCGGTGCACTCCTTTACCGACCTGGGCCTGTCTGGCCAGCTCCTGACCTACCTGCTGTTCTTTGCCGTCGCGGCGATTGTGTTGGCGATTGTACGCTGGCGCGAAATACCGTCCAGCAAAGAGGAGGCTGCGGTATACTCCCGCGAGTTCTGGATCTTCATCGGTGTGATCACGCTATGCTTCATGGCCTTCCAGGTGTTGATCCCCACGTCGTTCCCGGTGTGGAATCAATTTGTTGGATTGTTCGGCATCAAATCTTCACTGGCCCCTCCCGGTGATCAGATCGCCTTCTATTCTAAATTTCAGCTGTGGTTTGCTATCGTCATAGCCACCCTTTCGGGCGCCGTACAGTTTCTCTGGTGGAAAAAGATCGACCTGAAGACCTGGATGCAGCAGCTCTTTATACCCTTTGTGGTAGCGCTGCTGGCAACGCTCATCATTGTCAACGTCCGCAAGGTATTCGACATTCGGTACGTGCTGATGTTGCTGACCGGGTTGTTTACCATCTGTGCCAATATAAAAATTGCGATTCAGCTCCTCCGCACAAGTGCCGGCCTGTCGGGTGGCGCCGTAGCGCACATTGGCGTCGGCCTGATGCTCATCGGTGTGATGTTCTCGGCCGGCTATTCAAAAGTTGTATCGCTGAATAACACGGGCATGATGATCTCCAAAGATTTCAGCGACGAGTTTAACCGCGACAACCTCATTCTCTTTGTCAACGAACCCCGCACCATGTGGGGCTATGACATCGAGTACATGGGCGAGCGCCTTTCACCGCGTTACCACGCAGGCTACGTACGCCGCAGTGATGTGGCTGAGACCCTCGACAAAGACCTCGTCATTGCCAAAATCGCGCAGAACCTGGGCGGCGTCGCGTATAAAGCCGGCGATACCATCGGCATCAAAGGCGAAGACACCTATTACGAAATTCAACTTCGCAAGAACGGTAAGACCTATGCCCTCTATCCGCGAGCACAGATCAACCCGGAGATGGGCGGCATGCTCGCTTCACCCGACATCTACCGAACCGTCAGCGCCGACCTGTACACGCACGTGTCGTCCGTCATGAACCCCGACGAAGAGACGGAGTGGAGCCAGCTGCACCAAGATACCGTTAGTCAGGGGCAACAGTTTTTTGCCAACGATTATGTCACCGTGCTCGAATCGGTAGAACGGGTCAACACCGTAGAAGGCGTTACGTTGCGGGATCAGGACGTAGCCGTGAAGGCGCATATTAAAGTACAGGGTGAACATGGCGAGTATGTAGCCGAGCCGATCTTTCTCATCCGGGACAAACTCGTGGCCTATATTCCCGACGAAATCAACGACCTGGGACTGCGCTTTACACTGGTCAACATTCGCCCCGAGACCAACACCTTCATCATGGGTGTCAACACGCGGCAAAAGGATTGGGTCATTATCAAAGCCATGGAGAAACCCTTCATCAACATCCTGTGGATCGGTACCCTCGTACTGATGTTCGGCTTTGGTATTGCCATGGTGCGTCGCTTCCGCGAGTTCATTAAGATGAAGGCGAAAGGTCAGGAGTAATCAGCATCGCAATACCGTACATAGCACCACTGGTGCACCAGTGGTGCCAATGCTTTTATGTTAAGCTCCGGCCGCTTATATTGAACGCGTGAATTTGCTGTGCGATTATTTCATCGGCGATTACCTACGCCGCGAACCTGACCTATTGAAGCAGGCAAGCATCCGGTTGGTGTATCACATCCTCGTGGCCGCCATTATTTCGCTGGTATTTTTCTTTACGATCTACATCATCAAGCGGTACGATGCCCAGCTCATCAAGAACCTGATCATCTTCGCCCTGTTTATCGGGACACTTTTCTACATTAAGTATACCGGATCAATCCGGTTTGTGTGTCATTTCCTCGTCGTCGTTTCATGGTTGAACAACAACATCACGATCTACCTCTTCGATGATTTTAACTTCATTGTAGCGCTGTTGACCGTGGCAAATATCGTCTTTGCCTTTCACACCCTGGGTAGCCGCGCGGGTTTGATCTACTCGCTATTGCACTTTCTACCCATTCTGGCGCACTTCATGATCCGCCATGCGGGCATTCACCTCAACCCCGGGCCGCCGCAACAACAGGCCTACACGGAGACCATCATTGCACTGTTCCTCGTTTTCTTTATCATCGTCTACCTCATCTATCATTACCACCAGGCGTACGAGCTGGCGCGCCGCGCCATCTTACAAAACATTGAGGATCTGGAAAAAGCGCGCGAGATCGCCAACGCCATGAATAAGCTCAAGGCGAACTTCCTTTCCAACATGTCGCACGAGATCCGAACACCCATCAATGGTATCCTCGGCCTTAGCCAGGTGATCGCCCTCGAGTCGAAGGAAGAGGAGACCCGCAAGTACGCAGAGATGCAACAGCAAAGCGGCCGTCGCCTGCTCGACACCATGACGAGCATACTCGAGCTGTCGCGCCTTGAGGCCGAGCAGGAAGATCCCAAACGCAAGTCCGTAGCCATTAACCCCCTCGTGGAACAATGCCTCGCCGCTGTCGAGAGTCGCGCACGCGAGAAAAGGCTCGACATTACCTTCCGGCCCTGTCCCAACGCCCCGCAAGGACTATCAAACGAGCATATGCTGCGACAGGTCATTGCCCACGTCCTTGGTAATGCAGTAAAATTTACCGACAAAGGCAGTATACTCGTAGAGACCCGCCTGGCGGAGGCCGACCCCGGCATGATCATGATTCGCGTAACCGATACCGGCATTGGCATCGCCCCCGAGTTTATGACCCGCATGTATAAACCCTTCGAACAGGAAAGTACCGGCCGCAGCCGCAGCCACGAAGGCACCGGATTAGGACTTGCCCTGGCGAAGAAGTACATTCAGTCACTGAAAGGCGAAATACGGGCTCAATCGGAAAAAGGCAAAGGCAGTGTATTTACTATCCTGCTACCCGCCTATACACCTGCACCATGAAACGCATCCTATACGTCGAAGACGA
>JAESGK010000354.1_pt1 | contig 20714 bp, 22 predicted proteins | sample 9269681 | NCBI WGS metagenome assembly JAESGK01 (sample SAMN14515347, study PRJNA621673) | algae metagenome | isolation source: Timaviella obliquedivisa GSE-PSE-MK23-08B and co-occurring heterotrophs from... | place: USA: Grand Staircase Escalante National Monument, Utah | collected 2006-08-15
GTCCACTAAGTAACCCTATCAGCGCTCAAATTCGCGCGACGACCGTATCATCTCAGAATAACTTTGTTTTTTTGCGCAGGCCGTCATCGTCAGGACGATGCGTTTGGTTTTGGTGGCATTTGTTTTGGCGCTCTCGATCCATTTGCTGAAGTAGGCCTGGTGTGAAGGTGCCAGTGACTTAAAATATTTCATAGCCTCAGGATCATCCTGGAGGCATTTTAGCAGGTCGACGGAGAGCTGTAAGGTCCGGTCGTCGGGTTCCATGACTACCTTAATAGTGTCCCCCACTTTTTTGCCGGTACCCTTGCGGAGGGTGGCATTCAGCGGCAGGATAAAACTACCTTCGCCCATGGGAAGCAGCGCCAGTTTTTCGAACGCGAAGGAATCCAGAGTGCCTTTGACACGAAAGGATACTTTGGTGCCGGGCTTCAACTTATTGGCCTGGGTGGCGGGTATTTCAATATAGGTCCAGCCGCTCTTTTCTCCTTTCTTCTCGAACTTTAGCACCTTGGCATTAAACTTTACCATACCAGGCAAGGTACAAAATTTCGGCACGCCTGGCTGAACATTGTGTTTACAACTATTGTTCTTACTTTGAATTGTGCTGTAACCCGAACGAACAGATATGTCACTCGAGCAAGATATTAAGCAGGAGAAGTTTCAAAATGAATATCATAAAGCCAGCATCAACATTCTTTATACCGGCAGCTGGCTATATAACGTCCATGCGACGTATCTGAAGAAGTTCGATATCACGCCCGAGCAATTCAATGTATTGCGCATTCTGCGGGGGGCGCATCCACAGAGCATGATGCTGGCTGAAGTTTCGGCCCGAATGATCGACAAGAACAGCAATTGCACGCGCCTGGTGGAAAAGTTGCGCCAGAAGGGACTGGTGAGCCGCGAGATTAGGGAGGACAACCGCCGGCAGGTAGATATCCGCGTGACGGACAAAGGCCTGACTATGCTGAAAAAAATGGATGCTGATGACCGTGGGTCATCGTTCCTTTCTGTCTTTGAAAATCTTACAAAAAAAGAGGCTCGCGAGCTGAACCGCATTTTGGATAAGCTGCGCCGTTAGAAAATTTATGACAATTGTTGTAATAACAACAGTTGTGTGAACTTCGGTTGAGGGGGTTGTGTTAAGTGATTGAACATTGGTCGGAAGGACGATCAAAACAACAAATACCTTTATGAATACCGTACTGCACAAATCAAACACCCGTGGTAATGCTAATCACGGCTGGCTGGATAGTCACCATACGTTTAGCTTCGCTCATTACTATGACCCCACCCGTATGCATTTTGGGGCGTTGCGTGTCCTGAACGACGACGCAGTGGCTCCGGGTAAAGGCTTTGGCACCCACCCGCACGATAACATGGAGATCATTTCGATTCCGCTGCACGGCGACCTGGAGCACAAAGACAGCATGGGGAACACGGCCGTAATCCAGCAAAATGATGTACAGATCATGAGCGCCGGCACGGGCATCTATCACTCGGAATACAATAGGAATTCGGATAAGCCGGTGAAATTCCTGCAGATCTGGGTGTTCCCGAAAGAAAAAAACATACAGCCACGCTATGAGCAGAAGACGTATCTGCCCGAAGACCGCGTGAATAAATTACAGGTGGTAGTAGCACCGACGGATTCGCCTGAAAGCGTACGCATCAACCAGGATGCCTGGTTTTCTCTTGGCAACCTGAAGAAAGGTTTTCAAACGGAGTACACGTTCCACAAACACGGTACGGGTGTATATGCGTTTGTACTTGAAGGAAGCGTAACGATACAAGGGCAGCACCTGGAGCGTCGTGATGGATTTGGCATCTGGAATACGGAGAGCTTATCGATTCTGGCGGACGAGGATGCTGAAATCCTGTTGATGGAAGTACCGATGAATTAAAAAGTGTAAATTACCTGCCGTATTTGTGATTCTAGAAGCTATGCAGAAGTCATCCACGATCGAATATCCGGTTACGGCACTGATACAAAACAGGAAGAGCACACGGGCATTTTCAACGGCCCCGATCGAAGGCGAGAAAATCTACTCGCTGTTCGAGGCCACGCGCTGGGCGCCGTCCAGCGCCAACGAGCAACCTTGGGTATATATCTACGCCACACGCGACCAGGAAACACTTTGGAACAAGATGTTTGATTGTCTCGACGAGGGGAATAAGATTTGGACCAAGGATGCTCCGTTGCTGATCGCCAGCCTGGCACGCAAACATTTTACACGCTACAGCAGCGCCAATGCACACGCCATGTACGACCTGGGAGGAGCCAACTCCTTCCTGTCGTTGCAGGCGGTGGAACTAGGCCTGCAAGTGCGCCAGATGGCGGGCTTTGATATGGCAAAGGCCGTTGGCAACCTGCAGGTGCCTGATACATTTGAAGTCGGTGTACTTCTGGCCGTGGGGTATCCCGGCGACCCGGCCTCTCTTCCGGAAAAGCTCAAGCTGCGCGAGCTGGCACCCCGCGAGCGATTTCTGCAGCAAGAATTTGTCATGAATAGAACTTTCTAATGATTCCTGAAAAAACTGCGGTGGCGACGATCGGTACCGATTCGTACTACACCACCCTGGAGTCGACGGTGCACACCTTGCACGCCGACGAACCCATCGAGAGCGGCGGCACGGACCAAGGTCCGTCCCCTCACGATTTCCTGCGTATGTCGCTCGCTTCGTGTACGGCCATTACGTTGCGTATGTATGCCAATCGTAAAAATTTCGATGTACAGCAAATACAAGTGAAGGTACTAAGCGAGCAGGTTGAGGGAAAAACGATCTTTCACCGCGACGTTGTTATCACCGGCAATCTCGATGAACCGCAGCGCAAGCGGATGTTACAGATTGCCAATGCTTGTCCCGTGCACAAGACGCTGACCAATCCCATCGAAATTCAGACAAACCTATCGGCTACTGCTCCTCGCTGATAAGCGCTTCGCGTTTCACCCGGTGGGACGTCAGCAGCAGAGAGATTGCACCTGCAAGAATCATGATGGCTGTTTGCCAGCCATGGAAAATGAAGGTGAAGGCTGTGGCGTCAGCACTATTCACATGGTATAAAAACACCAATCCCTGGGGCACAAGCAGATGATAAGAGCCTGTGCCTCCCGGCAGCGGCACCGCCATAGCAATGGAGCCTATGGCGAACAAGCTCAGCACAGCGCCAAAGCCCAGCTCGGCGGTAGACGGGAATGCCTTCAAGACCGTATAGCTCATCAGGAAGTATAGCATCCAGATGGCAGCGGAGTAGAATATAAATTGGGCTTTATTTTCCAACCGGAATACGGAAAGCAGCCCCTCTCTGAATCCATACCACGTTTTACGGATGAAATCCATAACGCGTTCGTTGCGTTTTACAAACCATATCGCAAATGCACCCACCAGGAGGACGGGTACTACGATATATAGCAGCGTCTGCAGGCGATTGGTACTATTGGATAGGTTGATCGGTAATGTTTCAACGAAGGCAAATAACTTTTGCGACTCCACGGCAAACGAGATAACGATCAACGTCAACAGGCAGAGTAAGTCGATAATGCGCTCCACGACCACGGTACCAAAGGACATGTCTACCGGTACTTTTTCCAACTTGTATAAATTATAGCAGCGCGACACTTCGCCCCCGCGGGGGATAACGAGGTTTACGAGGTAGCCTACCATGAGGGAATAAAAGCTATTCGCCAGCGAGGGGGTATAGCCAGCAGGGCCCATGAGCATACGCCACCGGGCGGCGCGCACCAGGTGACTCAACATGGCAATGACGGCCATGAGCAATAGCCAACCTTTGTTGGCCGACTGCCAGGTGATGTTAAGGTATTCCAGCTTATTCTCGCCCTTCAGGCCACGCAGCGACAATCCTATTAACAGAAAGGTGACAGCAAAGATAATCGCATACTGGAGGATGGTCTTGAAGCGGGAAGATACAGTCACGGTATAGAGTTGAGTGTGGGCCTGGGCCTTAGGACAGTTTATTGTCGGGGGTGGGGAAAATAATGGTCGGTTTGAACGTTTTGGCCTTTTCAAACTTCATCGAGGCATACGAGATCACAATAACGATATCGCCGACCTGCGCTTTACGCGCTGCGGGGCCGTTGAGGCATACCATGCCGGAGCCGCGTTCGCCGCGGATGATATAGGTTTCGAGGCGTTCGCCGTTGTTAACGTTTACAACCGTTACTTTTTCGCCTTCGATCATGTTGGCCGCGTCCAGCAAATCTTCGTCGATGGAGATGCTGCCCACGTAGTGCAACTCGGCCTGTGTGATCTTTGCGCGGTGTATTTTCGACTTTAGAACTTCAATTCTCACGTTGGTGGTTGTTACTGTAAAAACATGTTGTCGATTAATCGGACTTCCCCCACAAAACCTGCTATACACATAATCGGCTGGCCTGGAGACGAGTCTGACGCCTTAACGTTTTCCAGGATATTTAAGTTTTTGCTGTCGGCTAATTCAAAATACTCCAGTGAAACTTGCCGTTCGTCAAATTTTGCCTGTACCATGGCGCGGGCCTCTTGTATCGTTTTGCCTTGCAGCAGGGCTTGTTTGGCGTCCATAAGTGATTCGTAGAACACGGTGGCTACCTGCCGCTGCTCCGGGGTTAAACGCAGGTTGCGCGAGGACATAGCCAGGCCGTCTTCTTCACGCGAGGTAGGCACGCTGGTGAGTTTCAGGTCGAAATTCAGTTCTTCCACCAGACGGCGTATAACCGCAAACTGTTGCCAGTCTTTCTGGCCGAAATAGGCGTGGGTGGGTTGAATGATATTGAACAGCTTGGAAACGATTAATCCCACGCCGCTAAAGTGTCCTGGGCGAAAAGCGCCTTCCATAACCTTGTCCAGGTGACCGAAATCGAACCGAATAATTGATTGCTCAGGATACATTTCGCTCGCTTCTGGACAAAAAACAGCATCACACTCAACTTTTTCGAGTAATAAAGTGTCTTTATCTAGAATGCGGGGATATTTCTGCAGGTCGCTGGCGTTGTTGAACTGTGTAGGGTTTACAAAGATGGAGCAAACCGTTACGTCGTTCTGCGCTGCTGAAGCCCTTATAAGGGATAAATGCCCTGCATGTAAGGCGCCCATGGTCGGGACGAGTCCGACAGACTTACCCGCGCGTTTTTGGGCGTTTAGAAAGGCTTTTAATGGGGCTATTTGCTTGAAAATCTCCATTTTACGCCGCTTTGGCAAAGGGGGTCAAAGATATAGGGAAAAAGGAAAATAAGTTGATCCAGGGGGTATTTTTTTGTACTTTTGTGGCTCAATTTTCCGTTCTACTTTTAAAATCTAAGTAATATGTCAAAACTCCGTATCCTTTATGTAGCCAGCGAGATAAACCCATTTTTGCAAACTTCAGAAGTAGCGGACTTTGTCCGTAAGCTTCCGCAAGCCATGCAAGAAAAGGGGATGGAGATCAGGATTCTCGTGCCGCGTTTTGGAATCATCAACGAACGTAAGAACCGGTTACATGAAGTAGTGAGGCTGTCGGGTATTAACATTGCCGTGGGGGATGAAGAGAAGCCTCTGATCATTAAAGTAGCGTCTATTCCGAACGCCAAGCTTCAAGTATACTTTATCGATAACGAAGACTATTTCCATCGCAAGTCAGTTTTCCACGACAAAGAGAACAACTTCTACGAAGACAACGACGAGCGCGCCATCTTTTTCTGCAAGGGGGTTATTGAAACCGTGCGTAAGCTGGGCTGGGCCCCGGACGTAGTTCATTGCAACGACTGGATCACAAGCTTTATCCCGCTGTATCTCAAAACGACCTATAAGAACGACCCGCTGTTTAAAAACACCAAGACCGTTTTCACAATCTATAACAACGCCTTTACGCACAAATTCAAAGGCGACATAATGGACAAGGTGAAGATGATGGACATTGAAGACAATATGCTGGGCAACTTGAAGTCGGCAGACTTCGAAGGCTTTATCAAATTGGGTGTAGAGTTTTCGGATGCCGTACTGGCCGAAGGCGAAACCAAAAAACTGGAAGGCCTTTTCAAGAAAATCAAAGAGAAGAAAGTCGAAACGATCAAGGAAGAAAACTACACCGAATCCTATTTTAATTTCTATAATGAACTTGTGGGTTAATCGCATTCAAGGGCAACTGACCGTATTGGCAGTTGCCTTATTTTTTTTCTCATGCGAAGATGAGGCCAACCAATTAGGGTATAAAAATCCAAACAACAAATTCGATCTTAAGACCATCGACATTCCCGTGACGAGTAGCATCCTGCTATTGGATTCTATTCGCACGTCGAACTATGATGCCGTCAACGACGTGAACCGATTCCTCGTGGGCCGGTATAACGACACGCGTTTTGGTGACATTACGTCGGTCACCTTTGCCGAGCTGTTGCCCGCCGATACGCTCGAGGTCGACACGCTGAACAACAACGGCGTCATTACACGCGATGAAGCGGTGTTTGACTCTGTATCCATTCAGTTCCGTCATGACTTTTACGTGTACGGCGCTGCCGGCAACACGCAGCAACAAATTGCCGTTCACGAGGTGACAGAAAGACTGGTGGCTGGGTATACGGTAACGAAAACCACACACATCGGTGGTCAGCAGAAGCCGCAGGAAGTTACATACCCGCAGCCGCAGCTGTACCTGAGCAAAACTACAATACCATACAACCCCGTAGCACTGGGTACCAAAACCTATGGCGTGGATAGGGACAAGCACATCAGCTATGCTGCTGATGCTACACCTCCGGAAATCGTCACGTCGGTAAACCTGGACCCCGCGTTTGGGCAACGGTTGTTTGATCTGATCCGCGACAACCCGGATTCCGCGCAGAGCCGTGCCTTCTTCCAGAAACACCTGAAAGGTATTGCGATCATTCCGCAAGGCGACAAAGTGATTGGCTTTAATCCCGCCGACGCGCTGACGCGTTTGGAGATTCATTATCACACAACGAAGGAAGACTCGTTGATGCTGCCGATTACTTTTGCCGGCTTGGTGAGCTACAACCAAATTACAGCAGATCGTGCTGTCTCCGAGTTAAACGGCTTAAATACATTCTATCAGGATACCGACCTGGGCAATGACCTGCGATACGTGCAGGCCGGTACCGGTGTCGTAACAAAAATTGATTTCTCTGCATTCAAAAGTGCCCTGGAGGGTCTTGGCCAGGTAGTAATCAACGATGCTGAGTTCATCATTAAAGATGTGGAAGATGGCGGTGTGCTGACGCCTCCGGGTAATCTGGCCGTGAAGCTAATCAATAATAACAACCGGTTTATCGAGCTGCCGTTCCCGGGCCGGAGCGGCGATTACCAAACGTCGTATAATAACATCGCGTCGTATGAAGGATTCATTAACTTCAACAACGATGCGACAACCAGCTATTCAAACTACTTTTATTTCGTGCGTGGCTCGCGTTTTGCTTTTGACAGTACCTTCTTTGTGATGAACGATAACAGAACGTTCCTGACACTGAACTACTCGGCGGATACGAAGACCTACCGGGGCAGTGCACCGCGCTTCTTCCAACAACTGTTCCTAAAGACAGGTGATGCTCCGCTCTTTACGAAGGCCATCCTCCTGCCCTATGCGCCGGCGGCTGCCGCCTCGGATCCTCCGTATGGCCGACATATTTACGGCAAAATGTTGAACCGGGCAGCGTTCCGGAAGGATAACATCATTCTCCGGGTTTACTACACCACCCCTGCAATCAATTAAAACAATTATTTTTTATGTGCGGAATTGTTGCTTATGTAGGGCATCGCCAGGCCCAGGAAATCATCATTAAAGGGCTTAAGCGCCTGGAGTATCGTGGTTACGATAGTGCCGGGATCGCCCTGCTGAACGGTGGTTTGAACGTTTACAAGAAGAAAGGAAAAGTATCGGAACTGGAAGAATACCTGAAAGGCAAGAGTCTCGACAGCCACATCGGTATTGGCCACACGCGCTGGGCTACTCACGGTGAACCCAATGACGCGAATGCCCACCCGCACTATTCGGCTTCGGGCAAACTTGCCATTATTCACAATGGTATCATCGAGAACTATAACTCGCTGAAGCAAGAGCTGCTCCGCAAAGGGCACGTTTTTCATAGCGATACCGATACAGAAGTATTCATTCACTTTATTGAAGACATCAAAGACAACGAACGTTGCTCGCTGGAAGAAGCGGTGCGACTGGCGTTGACCAAAGTGATCGGTGCGTATGCCATCGTGATCATGTCCCTGGAAGATCCGAACCTGCTCGTGGCCGCCCGGAAGGGTAGCCCCATGGTGGTAGGTGTCGGCAAAGACGAATTCTTCCTGGCGTCGGATGCTACGCCGATCGTGGAGTATACCAATGAAGTTATATACCTGAATGATCAGGAAATCGTCGTGATCCGCGACGGCGAGCTGAGCATCAAAGACACAGCAAACCTGCCGCTGACGCCCTACATCCAAACCATCGACCTTGAATTAGAGGCGATTGAGAAGGGTGGTTATGAGCACTTCATGATCAAAGAGATTTTCGAGCAGCCCCGGTCTATCCGGGACTGTCTGCGCGGACGTCTGGATTCACAATCGGGACGCCTGATCCTTGGCGGTTTGCGTGAGTATGTCAACAAGCTTGTCAATGCAGACCGTATTCTGATCGTAGCCTGCGGTACTTCCTGGCACGCAGGCCTGGTGGCCGAGTATTTCTTTGAAGAGTTCTGCCGCATCCCGGTAGAAGTTGAATATGCATCGGAGTTCCGTTACAGAAACCCGGTGATCCGTGAGGGCGATGTGGTGATTGCTATTTCGCAGTCCGGTGAAACTGCCGATACGCTGGCAGCCATCGAGCTTGCCAAATCAAAAGGCGCTATCATCTTTGGTGTATGTAACGTAGTCGGTTCGTCGATTGCACGCGCTACACATGCGGGTGCTTATACGCACGCCGGTCCGGAGATCGGTGTGGCTAGCACAAAAGCCTTTACTGCACAGCTTACTGTGTTGACCATGATCGCGTTGATCGTGGCGCAGAAGAAAGGCACCATTACGGAGCAAAAACTGCACGAGCTGCTGACGGAAATGGAGAACATTCCGGAAAAAGTAGAGAAGGCATTGAAATTGAACGATCAGATTCAGGAGATTGCGGCTACCTTTAAGGATGCCCGCAACTTTATATACCTGGGTCGCGGTTATAACTTCCCGGTGGCATTGGAAGGTGCCTTGAAGCTAAAGGAGATTTCCTACATTCACGCAGAAGGTTATCCGGCGGCAGAAATGAAGCACGGTCCGATTGCGCTGATCGACGAAGAGATGCCGGTAGTATTCATCGCGACACGCGATAGCTCGTATGAGAAAGTAGTTTCAAACATTCAAGAAGTGAAAGCTCGTAAAGGCCGCGTAATTTCCGTGGTAACGGAAGGCGACCAGCAGATTCCGAAAATGTCGGAGTTTGTGATCGAAGTCCCGGCGGTGCACGAGGCACTGATGCCGATGGTGTCGGTTATTCCGCTACAGCTGCTCTCCTATCACATTGCCGTGATGCGTGGTTGCAACGTAGACCAGCCGCGTAACCTGGCAAAGTCGGTGACCGTAGAATAAAACTACAAACTGATTTAAAATATACAGAAAGTCTTCTCGCTACGGGAGGACTTTTTTTATTTACTGCGCAGGTATTCCTGCCGCAGCAGGGGGCAGATTTTATAGCGTTCGTCTTTCGTATCAGCGTATACAGCTTCCAACAATTCATATACCTGGCGAATGCCGATGCGTGCGCACCATTCAAAAGGGCCATACGGGTAATTAGTGCCGAGTTTCATTGCGAGGTCGATGGCTTCTTTGGTCGCAGTGCCTTCCATTGCCGTATAGTAGGCTTCGTTGATGATCATGCAAATAACGCGTGGAGTGACCAGCCCTACACGGTCTTCTACCAGCACGTACTTTGTTTGAAGCTGCCCGCAAATATCTGTTACGATAGACTCGTCTTCGGCCTTCCCAAGCGCCAGCTCTAACAACGGGCGGTTCAGCAGTGTATGCATACCGTTGAACCCGACAATACAACCCGGGCCCTGAAAGTTGCTTTGCGACATGAAGGCACCCAGGCTTTGGGTGACAGTGTTGATGAAGACCGGTCTGCGCGTGTTGGCATAAGTAATCAGCTGATGAGGTTGCTCGGCGACGATAAAGTCGAGTACAAGGTCACACGTTAGCAGGTGGGGTGGCAACGTGTCGTAGTGGGTCAGCACGGTGTAGTGGTGGGTGTCTCCAAACTTCAGGAGGCTTTCCTGGTAGTGTTGATCGCGGCCGACGATTAAAATTTTCATATCTGGCGACAAATGGCTTTGTCCTGTTATTTTTGGTCCTTACTAAAGGTAATTTTTAAACCCATAATCTCATGTCAAAAACTGTCGTTTATTCCGCCGCGGCGCCGGCACCGATCGGTCCATACAGCCAGGCTATCCAAACCGGTAACATGTTGTTTGTTAGCGGCCAAATTGCGATTCAGCAGTCGACCGGGGAAATGCTGACAGCCAATATCGAGGAGGAAACCAAACAAGTCATGACCAACCTGGCCGAAATCCTGAAAGCGGCAGGTCTGGATTTCACCAACGTGGTGAAAACATCGATCTTTTTGAAAGACATGGGCAATTTTCCAAAGGTCAATGCCATTTACGGCGAGTACTTTCCGTCCAACCCACCTGCACGTGAAACGGTTGAGGTGAGTCGCCTGCCGAAGGACGTGAACGTGGAAATTTCGTGCATCGCCGTTAAATAGTATCCTAAAAAAAGGCTGTTTTAGCCAGGCAAATTCGTATTGCTTCATACGCAAGGCGGTACCCCAATTTGCTACCTTTGCAGTCCAAATCAGAATTTCGAGCGCATGAGAGAAGTACGCGTACGTTTTGCCCCCAGTCCCACAGGTGCATTGCACATTGGTGGGGTACGGACCGCTTTGTATAACTATCTGCTGGCCCGCCAATTCGGCGGCACCATGATCTTGCGGGTAGAGGATACAGACCAGACCCGTTTTGTGCCGGGAGCAGAAGAATACATTTTAAAGTCGTTGGAATGGGTCGGCATCAAGATCGACGAGGGGATCGGCGTAGGTGGCCCGCATGCACCGTACCGCCAGTCCGAACGGAAATCCATGTACATGCAGTACGCCTTGCAGCTGATCAACGATGGCCACGCGTACTATGCCTTTGATACCGAACAGGAGCTGGAAGCCATGCGCGAACGGCTCAAGACCGCAGGTGTGGCTTCGCCACAGTACAACAGCATTACGCGCACCCAGATGCGCAACTCGCTCACGCTCCCTGAAGACGAAGTACGCGCATTGCTGGATGCCGGCACGCCGTACGTTGTTCGTTTGAAGGTGCCGCGTAAGGAAGAAGTACGCCTGAACGATTTGATCCGCGGTTGGGTGATGGTACACTCGTCGCAGATCGACGACAAGGTGTTGATGAAAAGCGACGGCATGCCGACGTACCACCTGGCCAATGTCGTGGACGACTATTTGATGAAGATCTCGCACGTGATCCGTGGTGAAGAGTGGCTGCCCTCGGCGCCGTTGCACGTATTGCTGTATAAATACCTGGGCTGGGAAAACGAGATGCCGCAGTTCGCCCACTTACCCCTGCTGCTCAAACCCGACGGCAACGGCAAGCTGAGCAAGCGCGACGCCGACCAATTGGGGTTCCCTATTTTCCCGTTGACCTGGAAAGACGCCAATACGGGCGATGTTGCCGTGGGCTACAAGGAGTCCGGCTACCTGCCCGATGCGCTCATCAACTTCCTCGCCTTCCTCGGCTGGAACCCGGGCACGACGCAGGAGATCTTCTCGATGGAAGAGCTTATCAAAACATTCTCTATTGAACGCATTGGTAAGGCCGGTACGAAGTTTGACATTCACAAGGCACAGTGGTTTAACCAACAGTATCTGCGTGCAAAGCCCGATGCCGAACTGGCCAACTACTTGCTGGAATCGTTGGAGCAGGAAAATATCGAATGCTCGTTTGAGAAAGCGACACAGATTGCTGTGTTGATGAAGGAACGGGCTACATTTCCGAAGGACTTCTGGGCACAAGGAAAGTTCTTCTTCCATGCTCCCACACAATTCGAAGAAGGTGTGGTGTCAAAGAAATGGAACGACGACGCGGTGAAAGTGCTGACAGCGTTCAAAGACGCTGTGGCAGCGACCGAAGCGTTTGACGCGAACGTGGCCAAGGCTACGCTCGAGCATGTCACCAGCACATTGGGCATAGGCACAGGCAAGATCATGCAAGCCTTGCGCGTGTCTCTGACGGGGGCAGGTGCCGGACCGGACCTGATGATGATCATGGAGATCATCGGTAAAAATGAGGTCGTAACGAGAATTGACTACGCGCTGCAAAACATTAAAGTTAAAGTTGCGTAAACCTGTATACTGACTTTCCAGGCGCTGACAAAGTGCCTGGAAAGCCTTAACGGAAAAGATGATGGCAAAGAAAGAAAAAAAGACCCCCGCTACACCCAAACCACGTGTGCACAAAGAGCTGCAAGGGTTGGATATCACCATCGACCAGTTTGGGGAGATCAAGTCGAATATGAACATTGAGAAGCTCAATGAGTTTCTCGATCAGAACGTCGACGACAAAAAGTTGGCTGAACGTGAAGATTACGATGATATGAAAAAGGGTAAGAAGAAAAAGTAGTAGTGACACGATTCGGCCAGGCTTTTTTATTTTAGTGATTCAAAAGCCTAAAGCCGATGCGACACTATCTTCTCTTTGCACTCTCTTTCTTTATGCTACCGGCAGCCTTCGCTCAAAAGGTGTGGCCGGCCTCGCTGGCTCTCACGCCTGAGAAAACAGCCTTCCAAAAAACGTCTACTTGTCAAGAGGTATCTTCGTTTCTCGAAGCTATTTCAAAGCTCAGTTCCGAAGTAAAGATTGTCTCCCTCGGCAAAAGCCCCGAAGGGAAAGATATACAGATGGCCATTCTGTCACGAAACGGCATTGCTACACCTGCAGCCGCGAAGAATAGTCATAAGGCTATTGCCTATGTACAGGGGAATATCCACGCAGGCGAAGTAGAAGGAAAAGAGGCGTTGATGATGTTGATGCGCGACATTCTGCTGGGTGATCAGAACCGTCTGCTCGATAGCCTGATCCTACTTTTTGTTCCCGCCTATAATACCGACAGCAATGACAAGATGGAGAAAGGCCGCCGGCCATCGCAGGAAGACAGTCCGGTAGAAGTGGGTATACGGGAGAACAGTCAGGGCTGGGATTTGAACCGTGACGGTGTGAAGCAGGAAGCTGTGGAAACGCGTGCGTTATTTTCTTCTGTGCTCAATACCTGGGATCCGCACGTTTTTGTTGACCTGCATACAACGAATGGCACGTGGCATGCTTATTCGCTGACGTGGGCACCTGGCTATCTATCGTCCGGAAACTTGTCAGTATACCAGTACACCAACGACCGGATGCTCCGCACGATCGCGCAGCGCATGCGCGAGAAGTATGATCTACATACCGGTCCTTACGGCGACTATGACTTGCGGGAAGGTTGGCCGGTAAAAAACTTTTATACCTATAATCATCATCCGCGTTACCTGATCAATCAGCTTGGCCTTCGTAACCGGATTGCGATCTTAAGCGAGGCTTTTGCACACGAGCGCTTTTATCAGCGCATATATTCTACCTATTCTTTTGTTACCGAGATCCTGGACTATACGCAGCAGCATGCACAGGAGATCATACACATTACCCAAACAGCCGATGAAGCAACGGTGCGCAAGTTTGCCATGCAGGCAGGGCAGACGAAGGCGGGTGTGCAGTTTAAGATGGTCGCCGGCGAAGTGATCAACGACTTTATTACGTACGACTATACCGGCACGAAAAAAGATGACGGTACGATGGAATGGTTTCGCACGGGTAACATTGTGCAGTATGATGGCGTGCAGTATTTCGCGCAGTTCCAGCCTACCGTAGAGAGCACCATTCCACGAGGATATATCATTCCGGCGGCGCACAGCACGCTGGCGTTGCATTTACAGCAACTGGGCATTCGTGTAACGAAGTTGCCGAAGGGTAAAACATTGAAAGGAGACGTCTTTCAGATAACAACCTTACAGCGCAGTGCACGCAAATTTGAGGGCCACCTGATGGCTACGGCCGAAGGTACGTTTGAAAAGGCATCCCGTAAGTTTCAGGCGGGTGATTACATTGTCGACCTGGCGCAGCCGCTGGGAAATCTGGCTTTTTACGTGCTTGAGCCTCAATCGGATGACGGATTTATTACCTGGAATTTCCTGGACAGCTACCTGGAAAAAGCCGGGATCAACAACCACGCGGTGGAGTATCCCGTTTTTAAGTACTATAATTAAACCAAACATGACCAGATCACACGAAATCGACTACCAGATTAAGGGCGAAAGCATACAGATTGTAGAAATCGAGCTCGACCCTCAGGAAACCGTTATCGCGGAAGCAGGCGCTATGCTCTTTATGGAAGATGGCATTACGTTCGAAACCAAAATGGGCGACGGTGCCACACCCAATCAAGGTATTTTTGATAAGCTGTTATCTGCAGGCTCGCGCATTATTACCGGTGAGTCGCTTTTCATGACGCACTTTACCAATCGCGGCAATCGCAAAGCCAAGGTAGGTTTTTCAGCACCCTATCCAGGTACGATTATACCTGTTTCGCTGGCGGATAGTCCCGGCCACGAACTGATCGTGCAGAAGGATGGCTTCCTCTGTGCTGCGTACGGTACGAAGTTATCGATCACGTTTAACCGCAAGTTGGGTTCGGGCCTCGTCGGCGGCGAAGGTTTTATTCTGCAAAAACTGCAAGGCGACGGCAAGGCCTTTGTACACGCCGGCGGTACCGTTATTGAGCGTACGCTGAACAACGAAACCCTGCGTGTAGACACAGGGTGTGTTGTAGCGTTTGAATCACAAATTGATTTTGACGTGCAGACGGCCGGTGGTTTACGCTCGATGATCTTTGGTGGCGAAGGTATATTCCTGGCCACCCTGCGTGGTACCGGCAAGATATGGCTGCAGTCCATGCCGATCCGCAAACTGGTACAGGCATTGGCGCCGTATGGCCGCAACAGCGGCAAGGAATCTGGCTCCTTGTTGGGTGGACTATTTGAAAGTTAACCGCATCGCTGGCACAAGCAGTATTTGCTGTTAACTTAGTAGCAAATTATACGGATGAAAATTGGATTGATCAGGGAAGGTAAAGTCCCACCCGATAAACGGGTACCTTTTACACCTGCACAAACAGAAGAGATCCAACAGCGTTTTCCCGAAGTGACAATCGTCTGCCAGGAAAGTCCAGTCCGCTGTTTTGAAGATAAAGAATATCGCGACCACGGCATCAGCGTACAGGCTGATGTCCGTGATTGCGATGTATTGATGGGAATCAAAGAAGTTCCGATCGATAAACTGATCGACAACAAGACCTATTTATTCTTTTCACATACCATCAAAAAGCAACCCTATAACCGCAAACTGCTGCAGGCCGTTCTGGCCAGGCGCATACGGCTGATCGACTACGAAGTACTGAAAGATAAACTCGGCAACCGGCTTGTTGCCTTTGGCCGCTACGCCGGTATTGTGGGCGCCTACAATGGATTGTGGGCATACGGAAAACGGTACGGCACATTCTCGCTGCGACGAGCACATGACTGTTTTGATGTGAACGACCTCAAGCTGGAGCTTCGCAAAGTAAAGCTGCCTCCAATCAAGATCATTTTGACGGGCGCGGGCCGCGTAGGCAAGGGCTCGATGGAAACACTCGATAGCGCCGGCATTCGCAAAGTGGGGGTATATGATTTCCTTACCAGGACGTTCGACGAACCGGTATATGTTCAGCTTAGCAGTGCCGATTATCACGCCCGTAAAGAAGGCGGAGCTTTTAACAGGGAAGAGTTTCATCTACACCCTGAACGGTATACATCTTCCTTCATCATCTTTACGCAAGTTGCCGACATGCTGTTGGCCGGCGCGTACTGGAATCCCAAAGCCCCCGTGCTCTTCACGCGTGAGGATATGCTGGCACCGGACTTCAAAGTGTCTGTCATCGCCGACATTACGTGTGACATAAATGGCTCCATTCCGAGTACGAAACACGCGACGACCATTCCCGACCCGCTGTACGATTATGATCCTGCAACAGATCAGTTACATCCACCATTCTCTAATGAAAAGCATGTAACCGTCATGGCGGTGGACAACCTGCCTTGCGAGCTGCCGCGCAGTGCCTCGGAAGAGTTTGGACAGGACCTGATCAACCGCGTGCTGCCATTGCTCATTCATGCCGATCAAGACGACATCATTAAACGCGCAACGATTGCCGATCAGGGTCGTTTAACAGATGCCTTCAATTATCTTCAGAACTATGTAGACGGGAAGTAGTCTCCCGAAAGACTATGCTCTTAATCATTCCATAATAAAAAGTCTTTTCCACCTGGCAGGATAGGCCAGCGTTGCCTAACATTTCCTGCCAATCGGAAATATGGGAAGCTTCTATATTGCTCACCATTCTAAAGAATAAGTACATACCCTTGAGCAAAAGCTTCTGCCATAGTTTCGTTGGCTTGACAAAGTCTGTAACAAGCCACAAGGCTCCCGGCACGAGCAGCGATCGTAAGCGTGTGATGATTTCTGGCAGCGACTGTTGTGTGAAGAGGTCGAGATAAAAGTTTGTAATGACGACGGTAAATGCTGGCACGGGCATTTCTACATTCTCTGTACCACACAGAAATGTGACCCGCACGGAATTCTGCACACGCCGCCGTGCCAGCTCGACCATTCTTTCGGAAGCATCAACATATACTACCCGACATCGGGGCTTTTGTTGTAGCAAAGTCTGTAACAGCTCGCCCGAGCCACCACCCACGATCAATATCGTCGCATCGTCAGGAATTACAGGCAGGAAGTGTTGTTGGGATTTGATCAGATTTTTGCCAAATACCAGCGAGGCCAGGGCATCGTACACCGAAGCAATGCCATTAAAGTCGTTAACTGTGTGATCTTTCATGGCAATGTATAGAATAACAGTATGAAGAAAATGGCATCGCCCAAAAGACGAAAACGATCGGCCTTTCGAAAGAACTCAGGTCTCAAGAAGATGCCTAGCAGCACGCTATCGGCTGCCAGGAGGCAAAGCGAGGCTTTTAACTCATGGGAGAAGAACGTTAGCAAGCCCGTGATAACAAAAAGCACCGTGATGATGATCCGTGTTCGATCAAGCCCCACAATAGTCACAAACGAGCTCCGCTTGTCGCGGGCATCAAATTCATGATCGAACCAGGAAAACAGAAGCAGGTTCGTGAACGCCAACAGGAAGAATTGCAGGAGCAACACCCAGGGCCATGTATGATACGGCACCCGTGTAACCATGATCGAAGGAAGCAATATGCCTATGGTGTACATCCAGGCAATAAAAATCTCCTTGAATATCTTTGTGTATTGTTGCACCAGTAAGTATATACCAACAACTGCAATCAGTACTACACCACCTTCCAGTACCGGCCGACGAATAAAGGACACGATCAAGGCATCCGTTAGTACAGCCACGATTACGCAGGGTGCAAGAACACGATAGTATCGCTGGTGAAACTGATGCCTCTCGGTAGAGGCGTCGCCAATTACTTTGCGCGCGTCGAGTAAATGGTCGGTGGTGTACACCACCCACACCGTGAGTCCCAGCGACAACAGACCCTGTGTGTAAATAGTGACGTTGAAAATTCTGGCAAAAAACACGGCACTGCATAGAGCGCCCAGCGCCACGTCGATGCTGAGGAGATTGAAAAACCGGTATAGGCGGATCAATCGTTCCATAAAACAAAAAAGTCCTCTGAGGTATCAGAGGACTTCAATGTTACGAAAAATATCATTAGGCAGACTTGAGTGCTTCGGCACCGCCCACGATCTCGAGGATTTCCTTGGTGATGGCGGCCTGACGGGTACGGTTGTACGTGAGGCGTAGCTGTTTTAAGAGCTCACCGGCATTGTCAGTCGCCTTGTCCATGGCTGACATACGTGCACCGTTCTCAGCAGCGTTGGAATCCAACAGTGCTTTGAAGAGCTGAATCTTCAGCGACTTGGGAATCAATCCGGTGATGATCTCTTCCTGGTCCGGCTGATAGATGTAGTCGATCTGGTTAGATAACTGCGTGTTATCCGTTGCAGTCGGTACGATCGGCAACACTTGCTCCGTGCGCAGGATTTGTACTGCTACGTTTCGAAACTCGTTATATACCAGCTCTACCTTGTCGTACTTACCGTTCTTGAAAGCTTCCATCACATACTCCATGGCATTCGACACGTTGCCGAATGTCAATGCGGAGTACAACGTGGAGAAGTCTGTTATAGTAGAGACCCCACGTTTAGTAAAGAATTCTGTTGCTTTTCTACCGATCGGCAGAATCGTAACGTTACCAGCAGCAAATTGCGCGCTGTATTTCTCGTCGATCAGGCGCAGTACGCCTTTGAATATATTGGCGTTAAAAGAACCACAGAGACCGCGATCAGAGCTTACGGAAATAATCAGAATCTTTTTCTCGGCGCGTACCTGGCTGTACCAGTGGTCGGTATCACCGTCGGTCTGAGCGGCAGAAAGATTTTTCAGGATGGCGTTAAGCTTCACAGCAAACGGGCGCATCTGGGTGATCCTATCCTGCGATCTACGCAATTTTGCCGCCGCCACCATTTTCATGGCTCGGGTGATCTGCTGCGTAGACATAACGGATGTTATTCTGCTCTTAACTTCTTTTAAACTCGGCATACAGGTATTTGCGTCGGGGTTCTATAATTAAGCTCAGTATTTGCTTGACAGGTCGGCTGCTACTTTCTTAATGATCGCAACATCCGCATCTTCAAATTTACCAGCACGAAGGTTATCCAGCACCTGACGGTGGCTGACACGCATCAGTTGTGTAAAGTCCTTTTCGAATTCTTTCACTTTGTTTACCGGCACGCGGTCCATGAAACCCCGCGTAGAAGCGGTAATGATCGCTACCTGTTCTTCTACAGGTACCGGAGCATATTGATCCTGTTTCAGGATCTCGGTGTTTTTTCTTCCGCGTTCGATCGTCAGCTTGGTAGCAGCATCGAGGTCAGAACCGAATTTCGCGAAAGCTTCCAGCTCGCGGAATTGTGCCTGGTCGAGTTTCAGCGTACCCGCTACTTTCTTCATCGACTTGATCTGTGCCGAACCCCCTACACGTGATACCGAAATACCTACGTTGATGGCCGGACGGATACCCGAGTTGAAGAGGTTGGTTTCGAGGAAAATCTGACCATCGGTGATCGAGATCACGTTGGTAGGAATATAGGCCGATACGTCACCGGCTTGTGTTTCAATGATCGGGAGGGCCGTTAGCGATCCACCACCTTTTACCAGGTGTTTGATCGACGCCGGGAGGTCGTTCATGTCGCGTGCGATGGCATCGTTGTTGATGATCTTCGCGGCGCGTTCGAGCAGACGGGAGTGCAGGTAGAATACGTCACCGGGATACGCTTCACGTCCGGGGGGTCTTCTAAGCAGCAAGGACACTTCGCGGTAAGCACCGGCCTGCTTAGACAAGTCGTCATATACTACCAGGGCCGGGCGGCCGGTGTCGCGGAAGAACTCACCAATCGCAGCACCAGTGAAGGGAGCGAAGAACTGCATCGGAGCCGGGTCAGAAGCCGAAGCCGATACAATCACGGTAAAGGGTAGAGCCCCGGCTTTTTCTAACGCTGCGACTACTGTTGCTACGGTCGATGCTTTCTGACCAATCGCTACGTAGATACACAGCACAGGCTGGCCCTTTTCATAAAATTCCTTCTGATTGATAATGGTGTCGATCGCCACGGCAGTTTTACCTGTTTGACGGTCGCCGATAATAAGCTCGCGCTGACCACGACCTACGGGGATCATGGAGTCGATCGCTTTAATACCGGTTTGGAGCGGTTCGTTCACAGGCTGACGGTAAATTACACCCGGCGCTTTACGCTCGAGGGGCATTTCATACAGCTCACCAGCGATAGGGCCTTTGCCGTCTATCGGAGCGCCCAGTGTATCGACCACACGGCCGAGCATACCGTCACCTACTTTAATAGAGGCGATCTTGCCGGTACGTTTTACAGTATCACCTTCACGAATGCCTTTCGATTCACCCAACAATACCGCACCAACGTTGTCTTCTTCGAGGTTCAGTACAAGGGCGCGAAGACCCGTTTCAAATTCCAGCAGCTCACCGGCCTGGGCTTGGGTAAGACCATAGATGCGCGCTACGCCGTCACCAACGGTGAGGACGGTGCCGACTTCTTCCAGTTGTGCTTCTGTGCGGGACTGAGAAAGTTGCTCGCGCAATATTGCTGATACTTCTTCCGGTCTGATCTCTGCCATAATATCGTTAATCGTTAATTGTTAAAGTAATGGTGTACGGATGGGTTAGAATTCTTTGATGTATGGATTGTGGCTGAACTGCACTTTGAGGGCATTCAGCTTATTCTTGATGGAGGCATCTATCTGCTTGTCTCCTACCTCCAACACAAATCCTCCGATCATCTCGCTGTCGATAACCTCTTTGAGCTCGACTTGCTTCTTTTCGCTCAGGCCTTTGGCAATTCTTTCGATTTCAGCACGGAGCGTCGCATCCAACGGAACTGCCGTGGTAATGACTGCTGTGCCAACGCCTTTATATACGTTGTACGCGACATGGAATTCGCGGGCAATAGACGGCAGAAGCGGCTCACGGTTCTTCCTGGTAATGATGTCGA
>JAESGK010000356.1_pt1 | contig 20637 bp, 28 predicted proteins | sample 9269681 | NCBI WGS metagenome assembly JAESGK01 (sample SAMN14515347, study PRJNA621673) | algae metagenome | isolation source: Timaviella obliquedivisa GSE-PSE-MK23-08B and co-occurring heterotrophs from... | place: USA: Grand Staircase Escalante National Monument, Utah | collected 2006-08-15
TTAGTTCATCCGAGAGCGCCTGGATTTAACCCCCCATTTCCTGTCGATTTTCTCCCCTGCCAGGGGTTGCTTTTAAGAGGGTGCCGAAGTTCTGACTCAAGGTGCCGAAGTTCTGTCTTTCAGCACTGAAAGGCTGGAGCCAGCAAAATCAGTCGTGCGACCTGCGGGCACCGCTGGGCCACCCAGGCGGCGGTTAATCCACCAAAGCTGGAGCCAATCAGCGTTATGGGTGTATCGACGGGCAGCAGGGCTTCGACTTGGGCAATTTGCCGACTGAGGGTGAGATGGTAAAAGTTATCTTGGTTTAAGTCGGGCACAACCAGCGGAACGCCAGCGTTGGCAAAGCGATCGCTCAGATAGACTGCCTTGGTTGATTTTGGCCCAGAGGCAAACCCGTGTAGATAGATATAAACCGGGCGCTGATCCATAATTGGGGGCCTGCAAGCTTTCTAAACCATAGGATCAGCTTCACATAAACGGGGCAGGATGTGCTGCAAGAGGGCTATCAACTGACTGCTGGCCCGTTGCCCGGTTGCCAACACGTCCTGGTGGCTGAGGGGATGATTGGCGATTCCAGCCGCTAGATTGGTAATGCAGGAAATCCCTAGCACCCGCATGCCCATTTGGCGGGCTACAATCACCTCTGGCACTGTGGACATGCCGACTGCATCGGCGGCGATCGCCTGCAACATCCGCGTTTCGGCTGGCGTTTCATAGGTTGGCCCCGCCACTGCAACGTAAATTCCCTGCTGGAGGGTTAAGCCCAGTTGATCGGCTGATTCGAGGGCAATTCGCCGATAATCTGGGTCATAGGCAGCGGTTAAATCAGGGAAGCGCGCCCCAAACCGCTCGTCGTGGATTCCTCGGAGTGGATTCGCACCCAGCAAGTTAATGTGGTCGGTGATCAGCATCAAATCGCCAGCCGTAAAGTTCGGATTCAGCCCGCCCGCTGCATTGGTGACAATCAGGCGATTCCCTCTGGGACGGCAAGGCCGAACGCCGCCTAACAGCTTGGCGACTCGAATCGGCAGCGTCACTTGATCCAGTTCATAGCCTTCGTAGTAGTGGAAGCGTCCCTGCATTACCCCCACCGTCACAGATTGGCATTGACCAACAATCACGGCTCCACCATGCCCCGCCACGGTTGCAGGCGGGAAGTGAGGTAAATCAGTGTAGGCAAAGCGCTGAGCAGAATTCAAGGTATCGGCAAAAGCCCCCAAGCCTGAGCCTAAAACCACCCAAACGGCTGGCATAACTTCTAACCGCTCTGCCAAGAAATTAGCGACGATCGCGGCTTGTTCGTACTGAGTCATCGCCACCGCTGGCTGGGGCTATTCTTGCCGATTCGGGAAGGCATATTTTGCTTGTGCTTCTAGGGCTTTGCGGCGGGCACGTTCGGCTGCTATCTCTACCATCTCGTCGATCGATGTTTCGCTGATAAATTTGGCGGCCGCCTGCCGATGCTCCAAATGGGGGCATTTATCTCCTAAGATGCAGCCGTTAACGCATTCCTCAGCACAGTTAACTTCCATAACACTCACCAAAATCGGATTGTGGGGGCATCACGTTCAAAAAGCTAGCCCGAACTTTCTGAATTATATAGCGCATCGGATTTTAGCGATCGCAGGCTAAAATCGCCCCACCCCTAAGAAACCGCTGCTGATGATTTTTGGGCGCTCTGTTCTCGATAACAGGTATAGCGCTGTTGTAAACCGGCTGGATCAAGCTTTTGAGCGCCTGACCAGTGTTCAATTAGCGTCTGCCCTAAGGCCCAAGCATCTTGAGAGACGGCGGGCGAGGTTTCTAGCAGCAGCGGCCAGAGGGTGAGTAAATCAAAGCCGGAGCTTTGTTCAGGGTCAGCCACTAAGGAGAACAGCTCGTAAGCCATTTGCAGCTTGCCCAGCACGACTGGAGCCTGCTCAAGCGGCAGTTTTTCAGCCAGCAGAATCGCCAAGGTGGGCGAACCCGTCATCATTGTCGATAAAAAGCTGAGGATTGGGCTTTTCAGCAGGGCAGCCAAGCCTTGGGTCGTGCCCATCTGAAAGGCATAGTGGTCAATAATTTTGCCAGCGGCGGCAATTCGAGCCTCTAAGTCCTGCAAAAACCGAGCCAGCCGCACCTGTTTGGCCGGGTCAATCACTTCGACCAGAGCTTCCGCCAGCGGGGCCACCCCCCAAGCCACTCGTTCCTGCTCAGGATTAGCTGTGACTAAGGGTAGAAGGGTCTGGCAAAAACTGCCCAAGTGAGACTGCCGATACCCGATCGCCTCTCGCATGGCAATTTCCTTCGGGCGATCGCCGGTTTGCCAATCGTAGGGCGGCTGCCATTCTCGCAGCGGACGCAAGCGGTCAACCTGCGTGATCACCCCCAAAATTGGTAAGTTAGGCGCTGTCGCTCTGGCAGTTTGCAGGAACTCCACATCCATTTGGATCGCCGGATCGGTGGCGGGTGTGACCAAAATCAGCGCATCGGCAGTGACCAGGTTTTCTAGCACCTGCTGACGCAAATCAGCTCGCCCGATTTGTTCATAGCCCGGCGTGTCCCATAGAATTAGCGCTTCGCCCTTGCTAGTTTGCCAGCGGTAGGCTTGCAGCCGATCGCTACTCGGCAAAACATCCACCACCGCCTGATCGCGGTTGAACAAGGTATTGATCAGGCTGCTTTTGCCGGCCCCAGTCCGCCCGACCAGCAGCAGGTTGACGGGTTTTGCGGCTAGCCCTTGTGGGTCATGGGTCTGAGCTAGAATTTCTCGTAGGGTTTCGGTTTGCGCCACTGGCAAGCCCGCCAGGTCAAGCTCAGGCAGGGTAGTCGCTCCACTGTAGAGGGCGATCGCTCGCACCCCCAGCGCCCGCAGTGTTTCTTCTCGCATCATTTGCCCCAAGTTAGACAGCAACTGCTGGTTGGCTTGGCTGCTATAGCCTTGAGTTGTCGCCCGGGCAACGGCAACGGCTGGATTCAGCACCCACTGGGCCCAATTCCAAGCCCGCAACACCCAGCGAGCCGTTGGTTCCAGCTTTTGATACACTTCATAGGCTTCATAGACCTGCCCAATGCTGATTTGTCCCAACACCGGCGTCAGCTTTTGCATCCAGCGATCAACATCATCAACCGTGCCCCGCAGCAGCCCGTAAGCCTGGGGAACGTAGATATTTAAGATTGGGCGCTTGACTTGGGGATAGTAAATTCGGGCGATCGCCGTCACCATTTCCTGACAGCGCTGCCAAAACCGCGCCCAGTTCTCCCAAGCCGGCGGATCGCTGCGGGCCGCAATGATCACGGTTTGGACTTGCGCGATCGCCTGCTGATTTTGAGCGCTATCGGTTGGGGGTTGAATCGATTCCGGGGCAGCCGCCAAATCGCTCAGAGTTGCCTCTAGAGCAGCTAGCTCTGGCGGTTGCAGCCAGCGCACCAGCAAAAAGCGCCAACCCAGTAACACCAGCAAGATAATCGCCCACAGCCAATCTAAACCCCAGTGGTGCAATTGAGTTCCGGCTAGCCATATGAACAGGCTGACTAACCCTGCGATCGGCAGGGCCAGCACCATCCATTGCCAAGGTCGAAGACGCACCATCCTTTCACTATAAAGCGCAGTCCAAGGGTGCTGAGCATTGAGAAGGGATCTTTATTTGGGCAGATCGTCAGCGTTCTTCCTCCGAGATCGCTCGATTCAGATACCAATGGGGATTGATTTGCCAAAGCCAAAGTTGCCACTGAGGAACACTTGCGATCACGAAGAATTGATGATCGGTTCCTGCAAGTCTGGCGTTATAAAACCAGGAGCGATTGCTAGGTAGTGGAAATCTCCATAGAATCTTCCCAGTTCCTCGATCTAGGGCAATCACTTGGGTCTGCGTCCGTTTGCCTTGATTAACATTATCCAGCATCAACAACTGTCCTGTCCGAATCGTCATTGGCGCATCTCTGCTATGCTGAGCCAGACTGAGTAAGGTTTGCCACTGAACTTGCCCCGTTTGTGCTGAGAGCGCCACGATTGCACTCGACTGTTGCCCCTGACTACTGGGATAACGATTGCAATTGAGATAGACCGATTGCTCATCCGTCTGCCAAGTCAAGCCATAGTCGAAACAGTTCAACTCCGTGCTCGATCGCTGCCACAAGATCCGTCCAGTTTGCGAATCGAGCGCGACGATCTGATCAGCCTTGGATGAAAAGTAATAAAGAACACGAGAGCTAAGGAAGATAGCAAGATAGGGATTTTGTGCATGAGTGCTTAGCAGCAAAACTCAAGTGTAGCTCTCCGTGCTGGTCGTCCTCTTGCCCTGGATTGAGAAGGGATCTTTTGCGGCGATCGCGATCGGCTACCTCTTGATGGGGCTTTCGATCATTAATCTGGCGATCGTGTTCAGCTTGGCGCACTTTCCGGGTCAGACAGTAATTGGGGTATCCTCACGTAGTGCTAAAGCGGGACTGCTACTGCTCCAGATGGTGGGGATAGGGTTAGCAGTGATGCTAAAAGCCTGAGCTTGGCTGGTGATTGGGTTGATGGCGATGTTAGTCTGGGGGTGGCGCTCTCAGAACGAGGGCGATTCCCCTCTGGGGAGGCAAAGCCAACGGCAAGTACCCCAGAAATTGCTCAGAGGCGCGATTCCCCTTTGGGAGATTTCTTAAGGGCTAGTGAATTCAATCAAAAGATAGAGTTGCAGTTGCTGGAAAATCAACAACATGGAGAAGCAACCTGTTCAGGAGAATGCTATCAGGGCAGGCTTAGAAACGACATGAAGGCTGCTGTCATCTATCGCTATGGTTCGCCGGAGGTGTTGCAGATTGCAGAAGTTGAGCAACCTCAGCTTAAGTCTGACCAACTGTTGGTTAAAGTTCATGCTAGCAGCATCAACCCGATCGACTGGAAGATGCGAAAGGGAATGCTCAAACTGCTCACTGGCAGCAAGTTTCCCATGATTTTGGGATTTGATGTGTCGGGCGAGGTGGTCAAGGTCGGCGCTCAGGTATTGGACTTTAAGCCAGGAGATACCATTTACGCTCACTTAAATCAACCGGGAGCCTACGCCGAATATGCTGCCGTTTCCAGGAAAGTAGCAGCTCCTAAACCCGTTAGTATGTCGCACGAGCAAGCAGCAGCCGTACCCCTGGCAGCGATGACTGCATTACAAGCCTTGCGAGATGAAGGGCAACTTGAAGCAGGGCAGACGGTGTTGATCAATGGTGCCTCTGGTGGGGTTGGAACCTTTGCGATTCAAATTGCCAAGGTTTTGGGAGCAAGCGAAATCACAGGGGTTTGTAGCAGCAAAAATGGTGAACTGGTCAAGAGCTTGGGTGCAGATCGCGTCATTGACTACGCGCAACAGGATTTCACTCAGGACGGAACCAAGTACGACATTGTGTTTGATGTGGTTGGCAATCGTTCTCTATCAGAGTGCAAAAGTGTCCTACCGCCAAAGGGTGTCTATGTGACAACTCAGCCCTACCCTGCTAATTTTCTCCAGAGTTTTCTCACGACGTTGTTGCCAGGTCAAAAATACAAAGTGATTTTGCTCAAGTCCAATCGTGCTGATTTGCTTTATCTTAAGGGGCAAATTGAGGCAGGCAAAATCCGCTCTGTCGTTGATCGTACCTACCCTCTCGCTGAAATTACTGAGGCTCACACCTACAGCGAGACGGAACGAGCAGTGGGCAAAATTGTGATTGCGATCGCCCGCTAAGTTTTCGCCTTTAAGCACTCAGGGGGGTTGACAGCAGCCCTCACGCTGCCCTCCCCACTTGATATTGATCGCCCCAGTCCTGAAGCGGATCGGGGCGATCAATATCTTGGAGTCGCTGGGTGTCACTGAAGCATCGCGGTCGCTGCAACGAGGACGGCGGTATGGTTGGTCAGGGTTTCAATCGACTGCCCGTTTGTCGGTGCATTCGCTGCGGCATCAGCACTCGCCTGAACCATTGCCTGGTAGTCCTGGCTTGAGAGGAAGGTGCGGAGGTCGGTGTTGGTCTTCCAAAGATAGAGGGCGTTACGCCAGAACACGCCAGGCCCAACCTGATAGTCGGACACGTCGTCGTCAGGGATGCTCCCTGTCGTGGTATAGCTCTGCACAACGCCGCTGCTGTTAACCAAGTGCTGACGAACACCGGAAAGGAGCTGCTTTGCTTGGTTGATCAGTTGTCCTTGTTGACCTGGCGATAACCGGCGCATGGCCTCTCTGAGGCAACCGAGGATCAGCCCTTGGTCGCCAGTCCAGGCCCAGTTCTCCTGAAACCCTGGCACACGCTTCCCATTTGCGAAATGCCCTACTCGCTCGCGCACTAGGGCCGTGTTTTCGTCGAACACCCACCACAACGAGTATTCCTTCTCATTGAACCATTTGAACAGGAAAGTCAATGCCTCACGCGAAGTGCCACCGAGGCGGTAGGCCGCCATCAGATAAAGCGCATTGGTCACGGTGTTCTGGATTCCAATCAATTTTCCGTCGCTTGGATTGCCGTTTTTAGGCCCTGGATAGCTGTTCGGTGTGCCTTCCCAGTAAGCGTTCCACACCCCCCCGTCAATCGCAGGGGCATCGTCATCGAACTCTCCGGGCTTGCGCCGCTGCCACACGAAGGGCGCGTTGCTCGTGAAGCGAGGCCAACACTGATTGAGAATCGTCTGAATCTGCTCGGCATCTGCCTTGAAAAAGGACTTTTGCAGCGCTCGCCCAGTAGCAACGCTCCACCATCCGAAGTCGTCGAACCATGCCCCATCGTATCCTCCCTCAATATGTTTCAGGGAGGCATTGAGTTGCGTGACGGCTATCTGTGCGACCTCGTGGGCGCTGCTCTCGTCGAGGGTGTCGAGGAAGTCGATCATCGTATCGAACGAATTGCCTAACTTCCAGAAGGACATCTTCTGGTCAGTATCGTTGGAGGCATAGGCTTTCTTGAGCGCATTGAAATTATCTTGTGCGGCCTCGCGATAGGAAGTCGTGGATAGGGGTTGGTTGATCATCTGTTTTTACCTTTGAGTTATAGAAATTCATTTAAAGCGTCGTTATTTTGAAGGAGTGGGCTGTCCACCTAGTCAGCTCAGACGTTGAGCCGACAGCAAACAGGATGGATTCTGCTTTGCAATTAAGCAAGGCAGATACAGAAGGGTTGGTGAGACATTTTGGTCAGAACGAGGGTGATGAAAGCTTGTTTGTTGTTGGTTGGGGTAGTCATGGTTTTTACTCCTTATTAGTTGTGATGAGCACCAACTGATTTGATGCCCTTAAGGTACAAAACCGATGCGTCAGCGGTGTGTTGAAAGCGTAAAAATTTTGTGGCATCTGAAAAAGCTCTGTAACTCACGTGCCCTACACCGCAACCAAATCAAAGATTATGGGTGGAGTGCTGGTCGGCTCCTGATAGCAACTTTAGCGTGATGGTGTGACCTAAGTAGGTGGGCTTGATTTAATTTAAAGTGACTCATTTTGCTGGGCTAAACTATAGCAATGGCTTACCCCCTGTCAGCATCCCGGCTCCAGACCTACCAGCGGTGTCCTCAGTCCTATTATTTCCGCTATGAGCGGGGGATGAAACAACCGGGGTTTTTTGGCGGGGCTAGCTTGGGCACCGCCTTGCATCAGACGCTCGCCAAAGTCTATGGTGGCTGGCACTACCAACAGCCGATGCCCCCCATCGAGTGGGTGCATCAGTGCTGGCAGCAGAGTAGCGCTTCGCTCAACCCCAGCCAAATTGCAGAAGGTCGGCAAATCCTTGAGGGCTATTACTACCGATTTCTAGCTGGGGAAACCTTGAGAAAGCCCTTAGCCCTGGAAGGCAAAGTGGATGGGCATCTGCAAGTGGGCAATCTGGAGTTTAAGATCAGCGGGCGCTACGATCGCTTAGATTGGTTCGAGTATGAAGGCATTGAGTTAATCGACTACAAATCTGCCAAGGAGGTGCATCTGCCCGATGCAGAGGCGATCGATGTGCAGATTGGGGTCTACTTTCTCGCTTTGGAGCAACGCTATCGCCAAAGCCTCAAACAAATGAGCTTATTGTTTCTGAGAACAGGGGAGAAGATCACGTATCTGGCGACCCCGACCCATAAGGAGCGGGTGATGGAGATGGTAAGCGCATTGGCGGTGCAGTTGCAAGCAGATCACGAATGGCAACCGATGACGGGGAAGCACTGCGATCGCTGTGGCTATCGGCGCTATTGTGCGGCAGTAACTACCGACCCTGAGCCATTGCCAGAGAATGCTCAGGCAGGCTGTGGGGCAGAGCGATCGATTCAACTCGCGCTGAGTGTTTAGATTAAATCGCTCGATTTGAAATATAACTCTTCCAGTCTTGCCACCTGAATCTTCAGTTGCTCCTGCTGCATCTGACTCAAATCTGGGTGGAGAGGGTCGTCCTGGCTTTCATTTTCATGCCTGACCAAATGCATTAAAACTTCTTGGTGCCGGCAAGCATCTAATAACCCAAAGATCTGTATCCCGGTACGGATAGTCGCCGCATCCAAGTCATCGATCTCAGGAAGGCTGTTCATGACCTTGGCGATCTCTAGACGGAGCTTAAGAGATTTTAAATCGTCATGCAGTCGATCAGTCTGCTCTTGAAGCACCTTGACCATCATCCTAATGTACTGCTGCTTGGAGGAGAAATGATCAATATTCATTGTCATCCTTATTGTCGATTAAAGGTAATTAGCCGTTCGGGGCCACTAAACCAACCGAAGGTAAGAACAGTTAGATTTAATAATTTAATGGTATTAGGATAGTCGTTAAACGATTGTGTGCATGGCCGCAGTAGGTTAGTGATGTTGAGCACTCGCCATACTCCTGTCGATATCCATACCAGTACGGCCCGTGCATCTCCCCCGCCGCACACTTGCAGCCGAACTTGTCACATCATATCTGCTCTTGGCAGTAAGGCAAGTGCGTTTCCCACATTTGCAAGCGAACCTTACACTAGGCTTAAATGGTCGATATTGGAAAACTCTCTATGTCTATTAAACGAGTCCTCGTTACAGGTGCGACAGGGCGAACGGGATCTTTGGTGGTTCAGAAGTTACAACAGCACCCCAATGACTTTGAGGTGATCGCCTTCGCTCGTTCTGAAGCTAAGGCTAAGGCGCTATTCGACACCACAAATGGGTTTTTCTTTGGCGACATTACTCAAGCCTCTACCCTCTGTGCAGCCATTTCAGGGGTTCAGAGTTTAGTCATTGTGACCAGTGCCGTTCCTCAAATCAAGTCACCCCCTCAGCCTGGAGAACGTCCAGAATTTGGATTTGAGCTGGGGGGTACGCCAGAAGAAGTGGATTATATCGGCCAAAAACATCAGATTGATGCCGCTATTGCTGCTGGAGTGGAGCACATTATTTTAGTAGGTTCAATGGGTGGCACCAATGACAAGCACCCCCTCAACCAGCTTGGCAACGGCAATATCCTGGTGTGGAAACGCAAGGCGGAGCAGTATCTCATCAACTCAGGCATTGACTACACCATCATTAGAGCAGGAGGTTTACTCGATCAACCGGGCGGGGTCAGGGAACTCCTTGTTGGGAAAGACGATGCCTTTCTCAATCATCCTCCTGATGGCATCCCCACTTCAATTCCTAGAGCGGACGTGGCAGAGGTTGTTGTTCAGGCACTTCAGACCCCCAATGCTCGAAACAAAGCCTTTGATCTGATTTCAAAACCAGCGGAAGCTCCCTCAACTGTCATAACGACCAATTTTGAAGCATTGTTTGCCCAAACCACGCTAGGTCTGTGAGCCATTTAATCCTCCAGGACGGATTTGATTTTCAGTCTCTCAAAACAAGAGCCTGAATGATGTATGCTATGCGCTAAAGTCCTGCTCTCCAGCCCATGCCAACTGAATCCAATTCCAATCTTTTCCGCGATACCCTAATTGCCCTGCGCGATCGCTACCTTACCCTCGCCCCCACGTCGGCCCAGGAAACCAGTCACGCCAGAGAGCAACTGAATCACATCAATGCCCTCCTGGTCGATCAGATGATTGAACCTGGAACATCAGCAATTGCCCCACCAGCCCAACTGTCGTTAGCTTCCCGAGACTTACCTGCTCTGCTCAGTTCTTCAGCACCATTAGCGATCGCAGACAAATCGACACCATCGGTCAAAGCTCCGCTTCAGCAACCCAAGCCAACCGCTGCATCCAAGCTTAAAGCTAAAGTGGCTCCAAAACCAGTCACCATGCTGGGGGGGGACCAGGAAAAACCCAACGGGATACGGTACTGCCCTTGCTGCCGTCGTTTGCAGGTCTGTCTAAGACGCAAGCGGTCGCCAAGCTGATGGAAGACCAAGCCGGACAGATCTTGTCCTTGGATCAGATTATTGAACAGTCGCATGGAGAACTGGACGCGATCGCCCTGCGGCAAGAGCGCAAACGGATGCGAACCATCCTGTGGCGAGGGGTGGACAGCAAGCGCTGGGAAAAGGTCAAAGGTAAAGATTCGCATTACACCCTCAGTCGTCGGGGATTACCTAGCGGTAATGGCAAGGCCTCTGGCAAGCCCAAACCTGCTGCAACACCCAAAACCGCAAAGACCCGGAAAGCTGCGGCGGCTAAGCCCACGATCGCCGGTTCTTTGATGGGATCAGTGGAGAAGGTGTTGCAGGACAATCGCGGGACGCCGATGCGGGCCGAGGCGATCGCCACCGCGTTATTTGGCAATTTGTCCCCGTCAAGAATAGCAGAGGTAAAAAAAGACATTGCCGATCGCTTAGCGAAGGGGGCAAAAGCCAACCGCTGGCAGCGGGTGCCAAAGCAGTTGGGAGTGTATGTTTTGGGTTAAGGGGCGATCTGGAACATGACTGCCTCGCTAGGCAACACTCATGCTGTGGGATTCGTCGGATTCTCTTCGTTGATCTGCCGTTCCATTGTGGCGATCGCCGCATTCACAGCAGCCAACCGAGTTTCAAGTCCATCCCGCATCCACTTTAAAAACTCTAATTGATGCTGTCGATAGGATCTCTGCGATATTGTTGAAGAATGACAGCATGAACTCATCCAAAATGGAAACATGACTGATTCTCCTTAAGATTGAACGATACAGGTATTAATCTAGCGCATCCTCCAAATCCTTGCGGACGCAATACGATCGCTATGCCAGGGAACGCCTAGGCACACTAAGATTTTGCCCCAGGGAGATACTTCATCTGAATGGCAAGCGTTGTATTTGCACCATCTACCTTAACAGCCGCTTGGTCAAATTTCGGGGCCTTCATTGTCACCACCGGATTGCGGGAGAAGCCAAAACCTTCCATCGGCATGCCCATGAAATTGCGCTCGACTTTCCCGGTGCCATTAGTATCGTGCAGGGCAGCAATAGCATAGTTTCCAGGAGCCAGATTTTTGAATGTCACCTGCATGGGAGTTTTGATAATTTTCACGCACTGGGTTCGCAGGGACAGCTTCGGCTGCATGAGGAAGGTCTCTGGCTTATCGTACAGACTTAAGCAAACTTGATCCCTGGTACTCCTTAAGCCATCAACCGTGACCTTCAGGCTATCCCTGACACCGGCTTGTGCAGACCTGACCAGCAGCATTGTGAGAATCAGAAGTGTTGGAAACCATCGGGGACTCATAGGCAATCTCGCTACCGGGTTCACTCTAAGCACAGAGGGTCGGTTGATTATAACTTCCGTTCGACACTGTATCTGACGCAGCCTCATCAGCATAATGTTCCAGGCGCAAGAGGTTGAAGCGTCGATCGGCACTCTATTTGACGCTCTCTTTCGAGGTTGGTTTTTAGCTCATGACTTAGATGTGTATACACAGTAGAACCCTGCGAGGGATGCTCGACGCTGTACAGAATGATTAGACCTCTTGCAAAAGTCATATTGCTGCCTCTGGCGATCGCTGAGTGAGTTCAAAGTTGTAGAGTCCGGCGATCAGATTGAAGCGCAAGCCAAAGCGCCGCCGCCGATTGCGGTCGCGTTCCGACAAGATGCGCCAAATCTTTAAGCAACGGTTGACCTGCTCAAGGATCACCCGCCGCCGGGCTAATCCCCGATTATCGCGTTTATCTGCGGGGGATAAGCCCCCGCCTTTGGGCTTCTTTTTTGGGGTTTGACTGTTCGGGTGGAGCTTAAGAAGGCCTTGATACCCCTTGTCAGCTAGAACTTTGAGTTCCACAGGCAACGGCAGACGGGTCTGTTTGAACCGGCGAAAATCATGCACTCTTCCCTTGGCAAATGCCGTACAGATACTCATGCCAGTGACAGGATTGAGCGCGACTTGCGATTTGAGGGTGTGACGTTTCTTTTTGCCTGAATAGGATTGTCGCTGTTTTTTTTCGGGCGCTCTACCGGGGTTGGCGTTCCACATCGACCACCAGCACCTCCAAGGCTGGGTCGCTGCGATAGAGCTGTTTCTTGCCCGGCAGACTGAATCGCCCAGACTCCACGAGCGCTGTTTCCACATTGATAATGATGCGATAAGCTGTCGATTCGTTGATGCCCCATCCTTGTGCCAGGTGAAAGTACGTCCAATATTCTCGCCAGTACTGCAAGGTCATCAACAACTGATTCGCTAGACTCAACTTCGAGGGACGCCCCGGTTTGCGTTTCCGCAGCGCTGTGGCTTCGAGGATGCTCAGCATGACTTGAAAGGTTTTTGGGTGTACCCCACAGTACCGCTTGAACGCGTCGGGGGGTAGATGTTGGATCTGTTCGTAGGTCATCGGTTTTGCCTCCTTAACCTACTTCTACACTTTTTTTACACTTTTGCAAGAGGTCTATTGAGTTCAGCAATGAATGTATCAAAACGGCTGCTCTCGATCAAAATATCATTAACCGGGACAAGCGCCAGCACTACCGGAATGCGAGTGGGGGAATCCCTCCCAGCCCCAGGAAACCAACGTACTGCTCCCCCTTGCCCCCTCCGCCAATTCCCTCATCTCATCCCGCAGCCAATCCATCTGCCACGCCAGGTCAGCCTCATCTTCATAGGGGATAGCCAGCCGATACTCCCCGCCAGCCTTCTGCATTTGATAGCGGGCTAGGCAATCGGTTTCGATCGCCCGCCGCAGCTTCCGCCGTGTTGCCGGTTCTGGATGCTCGATTTGCAACTTCAGGCTCACGGTCGCCGCTTGCAATGGGCTGTTGAGTGGGTCGGCTGCGGTCAACTCTGGCATTACGATCGCATCCCTGCCAGGTTGGTGCACCCCTTGTTGAGTCTCTGCCAGTTGACGCTAGAGAATACAGGCACGTTCTGGCATGCCAATGGTGAAGTGTTGCCGTGGTAAGGTTAGAGCTATGTCCAATTACGAAAGAAGGTGTTCTCCTGCCACGTCGTTGCAGTGCGTTGCTCGATCGCTGCCATTTCAGATTCCATCAGTGGCTTGAAGGCACGGGCAATGGTGACGTTGTGTTCCAGTTGAGCCACCGTTTCAGCCGCAATGACACAGCAATGCACTTCTGGGAGTGACAGGGTGTAGCCCATTGCCTGATGCATTCCCGCTAATGCCCCAGAGCTAAATAGCCGTCCATAGGCGGGTACTTTCATCGCCACGACTCCCACCCGACGTGTCTGAGCTACGGGTAATACGGTTGGGGCAAATGGGTGGGGATGATGTTTGTCAGCGGCATTCAGGGCAACAAGGGTGACATCGAAGGGATAACGGCGCAACCCAGCGGCAATCACCGCAGGATCATGATGTCCAGTGATGCCGCCAAACCGCACGAGCTTCTGCTGCTTTGCCTCCTCCAATGCGGCAATTGCCCCTGCTTTACCGAAGAGGGTATCGAGCAGAAGTGTTGAATCCAGACATAAAACTTCATATTAAGTCAGACAAGGGTTTCCGACAGTAAATCGTAGCTCCAGGGAACAATCGAACAGCGACGACTGAACTCTAGTTGCAAATAGCGAAACTTATCTAATAAGCGCTGCCCATAAAAAGCAGGAATTTCCATCAGCTCTAGAATCACATAAGCAATCAACACCATGAGGATTTGTGTGGTCACACCATTGCTGTTTTTAGTGATCAACTGGTCAAGTTTTAGATGCATCTTCAAAAATTTCCAAAGCACCTCAATTTGCCATCGTTTACGGTAAGTTTCAGCGACTTCTTGATTCGTCATCTCGCTGAGATTGGTCGCTAATCGGAATTCGCACTGGCTCTCCAAATCACAAAACCAAACCACCCGATAGCGCTGATGGTCAAGTTCGGTTTTCAGGTTGTGTTTAATTCGCACGACAAACAGCGTTTGAGTTTGACTCATCTGGTCAAGGAAATCCCACCTCGCAAAGCCTCGATCCATCACCCCAATCCCGTTCTCAGGGATCATGCTAGGGACGATTTCAGCAAAACGAGCATCATGTCCTTGCCCAAAATGAATGAAACACTCCGTGGGATTACCCTGCGTCAAATTGATGCCATTCATCAGCTTGACTTGGTGATATTTCTGCTGCCAAAATAACTTGCTAGTCAGCGTAATGACGGTTGAGTCAAGCGGAATGAGCATTTGCGCTGTTGCCGAGTTCTGTCGTTTTAAGCGGTGCATTAAGTCTGCATAAATTCGGTAAAAATGCTCCCCCTGACGAGTTTTGCAGGCCTTGGAAAAGGTAGAAATATCGAGCGGAACACCCGCATGATTCAGGCGATAAAATAAGTCTCTCATGCTGGTTAAACTCTGGTCAAAAACGAAAGTTAGCCAGATTTCAAAAAACAATCGTGAGTTCAAAACGGGGTAATCACTGGCAGAAAGACGCTTCAGTAGAGATTTGACAATTGTAGAGAAGGACGATAGCATTAGACATCATTTTTGTAATTAATGGGGATAGAATACTGCATTCTGTCCTCTTTTTTTCTGTCTTAAGCTATCTTTCAACACTTCTGGGTATCGAGTTCTTCGGTGAATGAAACGTGATGCAGTTGCCATAGGTCTAAGTAATCGGTCTTGAGGCGCTTGAGCGATCGCTCCAACTCTCGCCAAGCACTATCACGATCGCGGGCATCGGTTTTGCTGGCGAGAAAAATACGCTGACGATGAGCGGGCAGCACTTTGCCTAAGTAATCTTCACTGGGACCGTAGCTGGCAGCGGTATCAAAGTAGCGAATGCCCAACGCTAAGGCTCGTTCAATGAGTGAAACGGCAGCAGACTCCGAGTTCTGCCACGACAGCGGCGTTTGACCAGCACCCCCTAATCCCAGAATCGGAACTTTGATACCCGTCTGTCCCAATTCCCGTTCTGGCATAGAACGGGCGGGTGGGGTTTGAGCAGAGTTGGCAGAGCCTCTCGTCGAGTTCTGCCTGAGAGCATGAGTGCCGATAATGCCGCCAGCGATCGCGAAACTTGTAGCTAAAAAAGTGCGCCGAGTTTGGGGGGTCATAGGCTGCTGAAATGCTTACATTCACAAACGGTTGTGTCTAAGCTAACGTAGCTCCAATCAGACAGGCACAAACAGTGAGGACTGCCACGAATTTGTTCAGGTAGCTGAGACTCATCTCTCTTATTGTGAAATATACTTTTTCGAGCGATTGTGCAGAAAACCCCCTTTTGGTTTGATCGATGGAATGGCAAGTCTTTCAAAATTTTCAGACAACCCTGTCGAGAAAACCCGCAACTTGTTGATACGCTTGGACAATCAGATTTGAGCAATCACCCCAAAAGTTAATTCTTTCTTGAGACTCCAGGAAGAATAAACTATTCGGCTATACGAAGGAAGAGGACTTCCAGTCAGACCCATTGTGTTTTTATAGCCAATGCATTGGCATCAAGGGGTGAAACCTCCACGCAGGGGCCACTGTGTGGGTCTGAATACCCAGCTTATGTGGGAAACAAGGAAAAACTATGGTCATCGCGAATGGTAAAGTCACGAGTGCTAACGAAACAGCAACCGATTCACACTCCTGTCCGCAACACATCGGCATTCCGAAAGAAATCCACCCGGGCGAATATCGGGTGGCCGCCACACCGGACGTCACAAAGACATGGCAACGGCTTGGGTTTACGGTTCTGATCGAAGCTGGAGCCGGGGAAGCGGCCCATTTTAGCGATCAGGCTTACAAACTGGCTGGTTGTGAGATTGTCAGTGATCCGCAAACCCTCTGGGGGGCAGCAGATCTGATTCTGAAAGTGCGTTCTCCAGAAATGCACCCCCTTTTGGGGGTGCACGAAGCGGAATTGCTGAGAGAAGGCAGCACGCTGATTAGCTTTATTTGGGCCAGTCAAAATCCTCAACTGCTGGAGCGTCTCGGAGCGCGACGAGCCACCGTCTTGGCCATGGATGCCGTGCCTCGGATCAGCCGTGCCCAAAAGATCGATGCCCTCAGTTCTATGGGTAATCTGGCAGGCTATCGGGCGGTGATTGAAGCGGCCAATCATTTCAGTGCTTTGTTGGGGGGGCAGATTACCGCTGCTGGCAAGATCCCCCCAGCCAGGGTGTTGGTGATTGGGGCCGGGGTGGCTGGACTGGCCGCAATCGCTACCGCCAGAGGGTTGGGAGCAGTGGTGCGGGGATTTGATACCCGTCCGGTGGTGAAGGAGCAGGTGCAAAGCCTGGGAGCGGAGTTTCTGGAGCTATCCTTTGCCGAGGATGGAAATGGCCAAGGGGGGTACGCCAAGGTAATGAGCCAGGAATTTATCCAAGCAGAAATGGAATTATTTGCAGCCCAAGCCAGAGAGGTGGACATTATCATCACGACAGCGCTGATTCCTGGTCAACCAGCGCCCAAACTAATCAGCGCCGCGATGGTTGAGAGTATGCAGCCAGGATCGGTGATTATCGACATGGCAGCAGAACAGGGGGGCAACTGTGCTCTGACTCAGCCGGGCCAAGTCTATTCTCATCAGGGGGTGACGATCGTCGGTCTGAGTGATTACCCTAGCCGGATGGCCCATCAAGCCAGCCAGCTCTACGGCACCAATCTGTATTACCTGCTGGAAGAACTGGGCGGGGCCAGCGATTATCGCCTGGAGTTAAGCAATGAAATTGTCCGGGGAATGCTGATTCTGCATCTAGGGGAAAAACCTTTGCCGCAGCAACCGACTGAGAATGGCAACACAGGGGAGCCAGCTCAGGAATCGCTACCCGCAAGACAAAAACAGCCCCAACCCCCCACCCCCAAGGCAAGTAGTCCGCCGCCGATCGCAGCCACTGCGCCATCTCCCTCAGCCGCGAGTGTGTCACCAGCGGATCAGGATTGGACTTGGCTCTTGTTCACCGGGATTGCCCTGCTCGGTGTCGGCACCATCGCTCCCGCTTCTTTTTTGTCTCATCTGACGGTATTTGTCCTCGCTTGTTTTGTCGGTTGGGAGGTAATTTGGAATGTCAAACCAGCGCTCCATACACCCTTGATGAGTGTGACGAATGCCATTAGCGGTATTATCATCGTCGGCGGGATGCTTCAGTTTTTAGGAGATACAATTTCTCTGCCGATGATTCTGGGAGCGATCGCCATCTTCCTAGGGACGATCAATATTTCAGGCGGCTTTTCAGTCACCCAGCGCATGCTGCGGATGTTTCAGAGGTAATTTCCATGTCGAACAATTTACAAATCGTTGCCTATATCATCGCCAGTGCTTTATTTATTCTCAGCTTGGGGGGGTTATCCAATCAGGAAACGGCCCGTAAAGGCAACCTCTACGGGATGGCAGGGATGTTGATTGCCCTGACGGCGACGCTGCTGGGTCAGGGCGTAAGCCACTATAGCCTTTTAGTCGGCGTGCTGCTGCCGGGTGGGATGATCGGGGCGATCGTTGCTTCCCGTGTGGTGATGACGGCGATGCCGCAACTGGTGGCAATTCTGCACAGCTTTGTCGGTGTAGCGGCGGTGTTAGTCGGAATTGCCAATTACCTGCAACCCAACTCGACGCTGGTTGGTGCAGAGGCAACAATTCATCAACTGGAAATCTTCATCGGCAGCTTCATTGGTGCCGTCACCTTCACCGGCTCGGTGGTCGCTTTTGCCAAGCTTCAGGAACTGATCGGCTCTCGCCCCTTACTTTTGCCGGCCCGCCACTGGCTGAATCTGGCCTTGCTCGGCATCACCGTTGGACTGGGAGTGCAGTTTATGACCACCCCCTTGATCGCGGGGCTGACCCCCTTGCTGATCATGATCGCAATCGCCTGCCTCTTGGGTGCCCATTTAGTGCTGGCGATCGGCGGTGCGGATATGCCAGTGGTGATCTCAATGCTGAATAGCTACTCCGGCTGGGCAGCAGCGGCGGCAGGATTTATGCTCTCCAATGATTTGCTGATCATTACTGGGGCCCTGGTGGGCAGCAGCGGCGCAATTCTCAGTTACATCATGTGCAAAGCAATGAACCGCTCGTTCCTGAGCGTCATTCTGGGCGGCTTTGGCAGCAACAGCAATCAGAGTTTGCCAGGGGTGGATCAGCCGCAAGGAAGGGTCACCGCCACCACCATTGAGGACACGGTTAAGTTAATGCAAACGGCTGGCAGAATCATCATTGTTCCCGGTTATGGCATGGCCGTGGCCCAGGCTCAACACGCCCTGGCAGCCCTGACCAAACTGTTACGCGATCGCGGGATTCAGGTGCGCTATGGGATTCATCCGGTGGCTGGCAGACTGCCCGGACACATGAACGTGTTGCTGGCAGAGGCAAATGTACCCTACGACATTGTCCTGGAAATGGATGAGATTAACTCCGACTTTCCCCAAACCGACCTGGTTTTAGTGATTGGAGCCAATGACACCGTGAACCCCAGTGCCATTGAAGATCCGAATAGCCCGATCGCCGGCATGCCTGTGTTAGAAGTTTGGCAAGCTAAAACTATTGTAGTGCTAAAACGCAGTCTGGCCAGCGGTTATGCCGGTGTGGAGAACCCGCTCTTTACTAAAGACAACACACGGATGTTGTTTGGCGATGCCAAAAGTAATGTAGAGCTGATTCTGACCCAACTGAATCCCCACCCTGTAGCTGTTTTGACTTGAATAAACGGTCTTTAAAGTGTTTCCGACATCAGTTTACAGTGTACGCCAACCTAGCACTTTTCCTGCCTTGATGCATTTCTAAGCTTCAAAGCTTTACAGATAGAGAGTTTCAGGCTTAGCGTACGATTTCTTCCGTATCGTGAGTTGACCCCAAGAGGCTTGCAGCTTCTTAGAGATGTCAAATGGGTTCTATAGGGAGCGTTTGGCGAAAGGGAAAATAAAGTACCCTAAGACTTTGGTAATGGCAGTAATGGCCTGAACTGGCCTTTCTCGACAAGCCTGCTCTGCTTTCAGAAATAATCTCCGGTTAAATTGATGGGATTTCAATGGATCGGCGCGACATGCTTGAGCGGTGATTCATCAAAGTTTTGCATTGCTCGCGCATCGTACTGGCCGCACGATTCCGACGCCTCCCTTCGGCTCCCTTGCCCTTCCTTGCTGAAGAATGACCACCAACATTGTGTCGCTTTACGCTTTCAGATTGCCCCGCAGTGTTTTGATCTGCCCCCGTTTGGTTTTACTGTCGAGCCGCTTTTGCTTGGCTCTGCGTGACGGTTTAGTGGGTTTTCGTCTGGGGGGTGTGACGGTGACGCTTTTGATCAAGGATTGTAATCGCTCAAGCGCGTCTTCTTTATTTTGTTCCTGAGTCCGGTGCTGTTGGGCTTTGATGATGATAATTCCATTTTTGGTAATGCGGCTGTCGCCCAAGTTGAGCAAGCGTTCCTTGTAAAGGGGCGAAAGGGAGGAGGCATGGATATCAAAGCGCAGGTGAATGGCAGTGGCGACTTTATTCACGTTCTGCCCCCCTGCACCTTGGGAGCGAACGGCACTCAGCTCTATTTTACTGAAAGGTAGGGTCGTGCGGTTGGTAATTTTTAGCATGATTCTGACTTGACGATATACTTCTTGATTATTTCGCTCGAAACATTTCCAGCAGTCCCAACAAAATAGCTTCGAGTCCATAGGCTAGAGAGTTTCGTTGTCAGCCGAGGAAATTTTAATCTAAAGGCAATTTTACCCCGCCACGAAATTTAGTTTTTGAAACACAGCCCACTTTGTCAACATTTCTGCTATAGTCGATGTCCGCCAGTACACTCCGGTCTGTCATTGGCATGTTTGAATCTAATAGGGGTACATTCCCCGCTGCTTGCAGCGAAAGAATCGGATTGCAATCCAAATCTGCGGTTTGGGAGCAAAACGATTTGCATACCCCGTCCGCTTGCGGCGGGGTAGTTGAATTCTGTGCTGTATTGTTTGCGTTGCATCTTAGTTTACTGCTCCGTAATTATGCGAATTCCTGGTGCAGTCAGACTATCTTATGACCTTGCCCCGAAAAAGTGGACAATTCCCAAGAGTCGTCAACTCAGGAGAAAGTTCACATGACACAAAAACCCCGCAGGCTATTTACAGACGAGCAGAAAGCGGAGTCCGTCCGCATCGTCAATCAATCGGGTAAACCCGTCAGCCAAGTTGCCAAGGAAATGGGGCTGACTGAAAGTGCCCTCCGCAACTGGGTCAATCAAGCCAGGATTGACCGTCAATCAGATCCACAGGGTCAACTGCAGAAGTGTTGAAAGATAGCTTAACGCAGAAAAAATGGGGGCAGAATGTAGTATTCTGTCCCCAAGAAATACAAAAATAATGTCTGATGATATCGTCCTTTCCCACCATTGTCAAATCGTTACTCAAGCGACTCTCTCCCAGTGACTACCCTGTTTTGAACTCGCGACTGTTTTTTGAAATTTGGCTAACATTCGTGTTAGACCAAAGT
>JAESGK010000357.1_pt1 | contig 20578 bp, 22 predicted proteins | sample 9269681 | NCBI WGS metagenome assembly JAESGK01 (sample SAMN14515347, study PRJNA621673) | algae metagenome | isolation source: Timaviella obliquedivisa GSE-PSE-MK23-08B and co-occurring heterotrophs from... | place: USA: Grand Staircase Escalante National Monument, Utah | collected 2006-08-15
ATCAACCGGGTCGCGTCACACCGCTCGACGCGACCGGCTGGCAGGGGCTAGCCCCTGCCAGAAAACAAAACCGAGCGGACACATCACACGCTACCTAGACCGGACAATTTAACTTGCTACCAACAGGCTTGGGCGTCGTTTATGCGCTGGAGGTCTCGGAGCCCGCACAATAGACAGTGAGTCGTCCGATGTAGTTCAGCGCTACGTCGGCGTTTGCGCGCTCGGCGATCCAATTGCTCAGACAAAAAAGGTCGCTTCGCGCTTCAGACGCGAAAGCAACGCTGCGGCGTCTTAATGGCGCGCCCTGCATTTTGCCGTGTAGCGAGCGTGGGCTTTGGATAAGGCCGACTTTGCCGAAAGTTTACGACCGGTCTTGCGTTCTTGCCAGACTGTATCCAATCGGATACAATATATGACGATGATCGTCTTCGTTCGGACCCCTCTCTTCGATGGATGGCTGTCGGCGTTGAGGGACGACAGAGGCAAGGCCAGAATCCTGGCGCGGCTGCGCAGCGCGACGATGGGGAACTTCGGCGACTGCAAGCCGGTCGGAAACGGGGTTTCGGAGATGCGTATCGACGTCGGGCCGGGTTACCGCATCTACTTCATGCGCAGGGACGCGACCGTTTACGTGCTGCTCGCTGGCGGCGACAAGTCGGGGCAGAAGAAGGACATTGCCCGCGCACTGGCGCTGGCACGCGATATCAGGGAGTTGAAGAAATGAAAGCCGCCTACGCTCCCTTCGATGTCGCCGATTACCTCGACAACGACGCAGTGATCGCCGAGTACCTGACGGCTGCCGCCGAAGACCCCAATACCGACGTCTTCCTCGCTGCCCTGGGTGACGTTGCCAAGGCAAGAGGAATGGCGCGCATTGCGAAGCAGGCGGGCCTCGGCCGGGAGAGCCTCTACAAGGCGCTCGGTTCGGGCGCGCATCCCCGCTTCGAAACGGTGAGCGCCGTATTGCGCGCCTTGGGAGTGAAGCTCACGCTTGTCGCCGAACATCGGGTCCCGCGCCGAAAGGCGTCGCCCCGCAAAACACCGCGCATGCGATCCGAACCGGCCCACCGCCCGCCAAAGCGGGCCGCCTAGGCCGCCCGGTCCGGCCAAATAGCCGCTGCAAGCACGTCGCGCAGTGGCTTCGTCTCGCCCTTGAAGCTGCGGGCGGATGCCTCGTTCCACGCGCCTCGCTCGATCTTTGTCAGGTCGAATTCATAGCCTGCTTGCTTCGCAAGTTGGCGAAAGAATTCGCGCGTGGCCCGGCCGTTGCCTTCGCGGAAGGGATGGAGCGCGTTCCAGTCGCCGTAGTGCTCGGCCAGCCGATCGGTGAAGGTTCTCCCGTCGAGGCCTTGCAAGTAACGCTCCGACTTCAGTACGTCAGCAAGGCGTTTGCCCTCACTCTCCAGGAAACCCGGCCGGCAAAACATGTCGCCACCTTTGGCGATGTCGATGGTGCGGATCTTTCCGGCCCAGTCGTAGACGTCCTGGAAGATGTGGCCATGGATCCTCTCCAATATGCCGAGGTCGAATTTGGCCGGCAGGGGCCATTGCCGCATTTTGCGGAGGCGCACCGCCGTTGCGGCATATTCGAGCCTCGCCAGTTTGGCGGCGCTGTGCGCGTTGAACTTGTTTCGAAGGACGGTAGAGTCGGGATAGGTGTACGGATCCTGAGAATCAGGCGGCATCGGCGGCGCGTTTGGTGCCGAGAACGCGTTCTACCTCGCGCGCCAGGATCTCGTCGTCCGTGATCCGTCCGGCGATATACTCTTCGCAGTCGGCGAGGAATTCGGGCGTGGGAACATGTCCTTCCAGTCGCGTGCTGGCGAGCGCCTGGTTGAGGCTGGCACGCCGTTTGGCGGCGGTATCGTCCGCGTCCTGAGGGGTGGTGACGGTGTCGGGCATGGCTCTCTCCAGATGCATTCGACTATAGCAAATCCCGGCCTCGCTGGCACCCCGTGGCTGTTCGCGGCTATTTGCTCGGTGAAGATCGCGCCACTGGAGAGAGTGTGAACCTATTCGATGTTGGCATGAGCGAGCGGGACGCTCGCGGTCCGGAAAATCATGAGTCTTTTGGACCGCGGGCATCCTGCTCGCTCATGCTGATGTCGAATACATTCGCGCCACTGGAGTGGCGCGCTCCCAGCGATGACTACCCCCCAAACGTCCGCCGATAGCTCTTGGTCATCAGCTCGTCGAAGCGGCTGCCTGACTCGAAGTCGGACATCTCGTCGGGGCGGGCGAGACCGGGGGGCTGGCGTGGGCAGTCGGACGGCTCGCCGAGGACCTGCGTGATCGGGTACATCGCCGACCAGGCCGGCACGCCCGCATAGTCTTCCTCTTCGTCGGCGACATGGGTGTTGCGAATCTTGCCCGACGCCGTCTCGATCTCCATGCCGATCATCGTGGTCGCCTTGAATTCCTGCTTGTTCGGCTGGCGTATCAGCTTTGAGCGGCCGGGGTAGATGCGGTCGATGAAGCGGTCCATCAGCTTCAGCTTCTCTTCCGGGTCGTCGATGACATGCGCCTTCCCGAAGGCCATGACGGCGCGATAGTTCACCGAATGGTGGAAGCCGGAGCGCGCCATCACCAGCGAGTCGAGATGCGTGACGGTGAGGCAGACGTCGATGCCTTCCTTCTGGTTGCGGATCATCCGGCTGGCCGAGGAGCCGTGCCAGTAGAGGTGGCTGCCCTCGCGCCAGAAGCCGGTCGGCGTGCAGTAGGGGCGGCCATCGATCACGTAGGCGATGTGGCACACCAGGGCGGCATCCAGGATCGCGTGGATGGTCTCCTTGTCGTAGCGGCCGCGGTCGTGGACGCGCTTCACCTTGTTCACGTTGGTGACGGGATAGTTCGCGGCTGTTTCGACTGAATCGGGAGGGGTCATGACGGCGCACCAGGGCAGGGGTTGCTTGCCGGCCGACCATCGCCGCGATACGGATCAGGTGAAAGGGCCGGTTTCCCGAAAAACGACTGGACCAGTTTGAAAGCGCCCTCGAACACGCGGACCCGCCGCGCCCCTCCACTCGGCATCGCGCTCGATCCCGCGAGCGCCTTGCCCCTGCATCGCCAGATCGGCGAGCAGGTGCGGCGCGCCATCCTCGAAGGCCGGCTGAAACCCGGCACGCGCCTGCCGTCGTCGCGGGTGCTGGCCCAGGATCTCGCCTGCGCGCGCGGCACGGTGGTGCTGGCGCTCGACCAGCTCGTGGCCGAGGGCTACGTCGTGGGCCATCAGGGCTCGGCCATGGCGGTGGCGGCCAACCTGCCCGACGAAATGCTTTACGCGCCGCGCATGCCGGTGCCATTGGAAACGCCGCAACCCGTCCGCCCCGCCGTCGCAAGACGCGCCCGCGCGCTGCTGGCCGCCAGCCCGCCGGTCGCCACCGACGCCCTGCCGCTCGCCTTTCCGACCAGCCAGCCCGACCGCGAGGCCTTTCCCTTCGCGCTGTGGGCCAAGCTGCTCGAGCGCGAATGGCGCCGCCCGTCGGCGGAAGCGGCGTTGGCACATCCGTTCGGCCATGCCGGCCTGCGCGCGGCGGTCGCGGCCTATCTCGGCGTGGCGCGCGGCTTCACCTGCGAGGCGCGCGAAATCGTCATCACCACCGGCATCCGGCACGGGCTCGCGCTGTTCGCCGAGGTCGCCCTCGACTCCGGCGATGCGGCTTGGGTCGAGGAGCCGGGATTTGTCGGCGTGCGGGACGCGCTGGCGGCGGCCTCCGTGCGCGCCGTGCCCGTGCGTATCGACGAGGCGGGTTTTTCGCCCGACGCGGCGCAGGAAGCAGCGCCCGAAGCGCGTCTCGCCGTCATAGCGCCGGCGCATCATTTTCCGCTCGGCACCGTCATGGGCCTGCAGCGCCGGCTCGAACTGCTGAGCTGGGCCGAGCGGCATAAGGGCTGGATCGCCGAGGACGATTTCGACGGCGAGTATCGCTACAGCGGCCGGCCGCTGGCGCCGCTGCGCGCGCTCGACCGCGCCGGCCGCGTCGCCTACTTCAGCAGCTTCTCCAAGCTGCTGTTCCCGGCCTTGCGTCTCAGCTTCCTGGTTTTGCCGGCTTCGCTGGTGGAGGTGACGGAACGGCTGATGGACCGCCTCTCGGTGCGCGCGCCCTTGATGGCCCAAGGCGCGCTGGCGCGATTCATTTCGGAGGGCCATCTCGCCGCCCACCTCCGCCGCACGCGCCTACTCTATGCCGGGCGCCGCGAGGCGCTGCTGGCGGCGGCGGAACGGCATCTCGGCGGCCTGCTGGCGATCGCGCCGGATCCCGGTGGCATGCACCTGACCGCCAAGCCCGTCGGGGCGCTGGCGAAAGCCTTCGACGATGTCGCGGTGACGAAGGCTGCGGCGGAAGCGGGCCTCGTCGTGCAGCCGCTCTCGGTCTGCTACGCCGGCCGGCCCAAGCGGCACGGGCTGATCCTGGGCTACGCCGGCACGCCCGAAGCGGAGATCGACCGCGCCGTTGCGACGTTGCGCGATGTCGTACTCAAGGCGACGAACGGGGCGAGGCGCGAAACGCCAGCACGTCCCACCACACGCCGTCGGCGTTGAAGACGGACGGGCGGTCCTTCCCGTAGACCGTCGCGAGTCCGTGGCGGGTGGCCAATGCGCGGGTCTCGGCCGGGCTCACGTCGAACATGCGCCGGCCGGCCGGCACCGGCCCGTGTCGCAGCGACAGCGTCATCAGCCCGCCGGGTGCGACCAGGTCCGCGACGCAGGCCATCGCCCGCGTCCGCTCGGCCTCGTCGAGATGCATCCAGACGGCCGTCATCATGACGAGGTCGAAACGCTCGCCGCGCGCTCGCACATGGGCCAGTTCGGGCAGCGAATCGTCGAGCCACTCGATGGCGGGCGAGGGGTGCAGGCGCTGGCCGTGGGCGCGCATCTGGGGCGTCGGCTCGACGGCCAGGACCGTGTGGCCCAGGGCGGCCAGCGCGGCAGCATCGCGGCCGGTGCCGGCGCCGATATCGAGGGCGCGGGCCGGCGCCGCCGGCAGCAGGGGCAGGAGGCCGCGATGGACGTCGGCGAAGCTGCGGCTTTCGTACTGCATCACCAGCACGTCGGCCGTCTCGCCATAGCCCTGGGTGCCATTGGGGGTGCCGCCGGCGCGGCCGGGGTGCTGCCCTGTCATGGACGCATGTTAGCCCGCCAAAGACGGAGTTGCAGATTCAGCAGGATTATGCCTATATTTCCTATAGGCTGGCGCTTGGATTGCGCCGGCCATTTTCATATCCGGCAAGACCTGCCCGTGGCCGCCCGCGGGTTCGCGCATTGCGCTTGGTGCAGCCGCCGCGGGTCCTGACCCGCGGACAGAGACAAGAACATGCCCGCCTCTCCGACGGCCGTCGGGGAGGCAACAACGACGCCGGACCTGCCAGGCGCCCCGGGCCAATGAGATCGACGGCCGCAGCGACGAACGAACGAGCCCCGGCATCGAACCGAGGCCAAGAGGGACATGGGAGGACAAGGGCAGGGAACAGGTGCGGGCTCAACTTCGGGCCCAACACACCGGCGTTTCAGGTGGGCCCGCCGAAGTCTGAAAAAGACCGGATTCATTGGCTTCAGGGTGGTTCTGGAGCCGAATTTCCGTGGGCGAAGTTGAGCCCTTTTTGAAAAGTTGGGCCCGCCCTCAGACAGGCGTCCGCGCCGTCTTCGCCGCCTCGAAGGCGGCGAGGCGCACGGCGAACTTGCCGGTGCCGGCGGCCAGCGAGGTGGCCGCGGCCGGGACCGGCAGCGTCTCGAAGAAGTGGCACGCAACGCGATGACCTTGTCCGGCGTCGCGCAGCTCGGGCTCCTCCTCGCGGCAGCGTGCCTGGGCATGCTGGCAGCGGGTGTGGAAGCGGCAGCCGGGCGGTGGCGCGAACGGGCTCGGCACGTCGCCCGCCAGCAGCAGGCGCTCCTTGCGCACGCTGGGGTCGGGCCGCGGGATCGCCGACAGCAGCGCCTGCGTATAGGGATGTCGCGGCCGGTCGTAGAGGTCGCGCTTGGTGGCGATCTCGACCAGCTTGCCGAGATACATCACCGCGACGCGATCGCTGATGTGCTTCACCACGGCGAGGTCGTGGGCGATGAAGAGGTAGGAGAGGCCGAAGCGGCGCTGCAGGTTCTGCAGCAGGTTCACGATCTGCGCCTGGATCGAGACGTCGAGCGCCGAGACGGGCTCGTCGCAGACGATCAGGTCGGGGTTGACCGCGAGCGCGCGGGCGATGCCGATCCTCTGGCGCTGGCCGCCGGAGAACTGGTGCGGGTAGCGCCTGGCGTGCTCGGGCAGCAGGCCCACGACGTCGAGCAGATCTTTTACACGCGTTTCCCGTTCCGCGGCGGTGTGCAGGTCGTGCACGGCCATCGGCTCGGCCAGGATCTCGCCCACGGTCATGCGCGGATTGAGCGACGCATAAGGGTCCTGGAAGATGATCTGCATGTGCCGGCGCAGCCGCCGCAGCGAATTCTTGTCGAGGTTGGCGATTTCCTCGCCCTTGAAGCGCACCGAGCCTGCGGTGGGGTCCATCAGGCGCAGCACCAGCCGGCCGGTGGTGGACTTGCCGCAGCCCGATTCGCCCACCAGCGCCAGCGTCTCGCCGCGGGCGATCTCGAAGGTGACGCCCTCGACCGCGCGCACGAGGCCCACGATCTTGCGGCGGATCAGGCCGCGGCTGACCGGGAAGTGCTTTACGAGACCGTCTACTTGAAGAACTGGGACTTGCAGGACGGGGGTTGCGTCATTCATCGACAGGAGCCTTCCAGCAAGCGACACGATGCCCTCCTTTGGGGCCGCTCCCGAGGTCGCGCAGCGGCGGCGGTTCGTCGTGACAGCGGCGGTCGGCGAAGGGGCAGCGCGGCGCGAAGCGGCAGCCCTTGGGCTGGCTGTTGGGGCTGGGAACCGTGCCCTCGATGGTGGCCAGCCGCGCGCGCTCGACGTCGAGCCGCGGGATCGAGCCCAGAAGCCCGATCGTGTAGGGGTGCTGCGGATCGGCGAACAGCGAATGGACCGAGGCGCTCTCGACGATCTGGCCGGCGTACATCACCAGCACGTCGTCGGCGACCTCGGCGATCACGCCGAGGTCGTGGGTGATGATCAGGATGGCCATGCCCAACCGTTTCTGCAGGTCCTGCAGGAGGTCGAGGATCTGTGCCTGGATGGTGACGTCGAGCGCCGTCGTGGGCTCGTCGGCGATCAGCAGCGACGGCTCGCACGACAGCGCCATGGCGATCATGACGCGCTGGCGCATGCCGCCCGAGAGGCTGTGCGGATAGTCGTCGACGCGCTCGCCGGCCGAGGGGATGCGCACGAGTTCGAGCATCTCGACCGCCCGCGCCTTGGCCGCCTGCGGCGAGATGTCGGTGTGTGCCAGGATCGCCTCGACGATCTGCTGCCCGATCGTATGGACCGGATTGAGCGAGGTCATCGGCTCCTGGAAGATCATCGACATCTTGCCGCCGCGCAGCTTGCGGCGTTCGTCGGGCGAGAGGCCGAGCACGTCGCGGCCCTCGAACATCACGGCCTCGGCCGCGACGTTGCCCGGCGGGCTCGGCACCAGGCCCATGACCGAAAGCGAGGTCACGCTCTTGCCGCAGCCCGATTCGCCCACGAGGCCGACCGTGCGGCCGCGCGGGACGTCGAAGCTGATGCCGTCGACGGCCTTGAACAGGCCGCGATCCGTCGCGAAGTGAGTCTTGAGGCCGCGGACCTCGAGCAGCTTGTCCATCAGTTGGAGTAATCCAGACCCTTGTAGAAGGTGTTCTGATAGAGCATGTGCGGCCGCACGCCTTTCAGTTTCTTGAGGCTGGTGGTGTACATGGCGATGTTCATCACCGGCATCCACAGGTGCTCGTTCATCGCCTTCTCCTGCACGCGCGCGTAGTTGGCCGCGCGGTCGGCGTCGGTCAGGGCGGCGCGGCCGGCGCGCAGCCACTCGTCGGTCTCGGCGTCCTTCCAGTTCATGCGGTTGGGCGTCGGGATGTTGCGCGAGTTGAAGTAGATGTTCATCAGGTCGCCGGCCGACAGGTAGGGGACCGTCACCGTCCACAATTCGTAGTCCTGCTTCGCCATTTCGGCCGGCGCGATCGTGGAGTCGAAGCCGACGATCTTCCAGTCGATGCCGATCTTGCGCATGTAACCCTGGATCGCCTCGGAGACCCGCGGGAAGTAGGCGACCTGCGTGAACAGAACCTTGGGCGCGAGCTTGACGCCGTCCTTTTCGCGGATGCCGTCGGCGCCCACTTTCCAGCCCGCCTCGTCGAGCAGCTTCTTGGCCCGCTCGACGTCCTCCTTGATGAGGCCCTTCGTCTTTTCGGCGAAATCCAGCGCCGCCGGATCGACGAACGTGTAGGCGGGGTCGGCATTGCCCAGCATGATGCCCTTGACGATCTCGGCCCGGTTGATGGCGATGTTCATCGCCTCGCGCACGCGCTTGTCGGCCACCATGGGGCGCGTGATCTTGTAGCCGTAGTACATGAGCTGAAAGTTGGGCTTGGCCTCCTGGACGGTGAGGTTGGGAGCGCCCTTGACCTGCTGGATGAACGCCAGCGGGATCTGATGGGTGACGTCGAACTGCCCGCCCATCATGGCGGCGACGCGGCTCGCATCCTCCGGCACGATCTTGATCGAGAGCTTCTCGAACTTCACCGGCCCCTTGTTCTGGTACATCGACGGGCCCCACTTGTAGGCGTCGTGGCGCTTCAGCACGATCTCGGTGCGCGGCTGCCAGGACTCGAAGCACCACGGGCCGGTACCGTCGGCACCCTTGATGCCGTAGTCCTTGCCCAGTGTCTCGACGCTCTCCTTGTTGTGGATGGCGGCGGTGTACATGGTGAGTTGCAGCAGCAGTTCGGAGTAGGGCTCGTTGAGCTCGTACTCGACGGTATAGGGGTCGGGCGCCCGCAGCTCCTTGATGTCGCCGGCTCGCCAGGCATAGGGCGCCTTGGTTTCGGGATCCTTCAGTCGCTTGAAGCTGTAGATCACGTCTTCGGCGGTGAATTTCTTGCCGCTGCAGAACGACACGTCGTCGCGCAGCTTGAAGGTGTAGGTCCTGCCATCTGGACTGATGGTCCACGACTTGGCGAGGTAGGGGATCGCGGTCTTGCCGTCCCAGTCGAGCGCCACCAGCGTGTCCTGGAACATGTTGACGATGTCGGACGTCGGCGACCAGGTCGTCCGTTGGCCGTCGTAGTGCGGGGCGTCGAGCGACTTCATCATCTTCAGGGTCTGGGCCTCGGCCGTCGAAGCCGCCCCGACCACTCCCAGCAGTGCAACCACGCTCGTGAAAATGCCGCGCATTGTCGTTTCTCCGCTTCGTTGATTTCTAGAGAGAAGCATCCAGCCCCTTGTAGAAGGTGTTCTGGTAGATCATGTGCGGCCGGTGGTCCTTGAGCTTCTTGTTGACCACCTGGTGCATGTTGATGTTGAGCACCGGGATCCACAGGTGTTCCAGCGTCACCTTCTGCTGCACCATCGCGTAGTACTTGGCGCGGTCGGCCTCGGTCAGCGCCGAGCGGCCGAGCTTCAGCCATTCATCGGTTTCCGCATCCTTCCAGTTCATCCGGTTGGGCGTCGGGATGTTCCTGGAATCGAAGTAGATGTTCATCAGATCGCCGGCCGACAGGTAGGGCACCGTCACCGACCAGATCTCGTAGTCCTGCTCGGCCATTTTGGCCGCGGCGATGGTCGAGTCCCAGGGCTGGAGTTGCCACTGCACGCCGATGCGTCGGAGATAGCCCTGGATCGCCTCGGCGACCCGCGGCGTATTGCCGGCCTGGGTGTAGTAGACCTTGGGCTGCAGCTTGACGCCGTCTTTTTCCCGCACGCCGTCACTGCCGACTTTCCAGCCCGCTTCGTCGAGCAACTTCTTCGCGCGCTCGAGGTCCTCCTTCACGATGCCCTTCGTCTTCGGATCGAAATCGAGAGCGTCGGGATCGACGACGGTGAACGCTGTATCGGCATTGCCCAACAGAATGCCCTTGGCGATCTCGGCGCGGTTGATGGCGATGCTCATGGCTTCGCGCACGCGCTTGTCGGCCACCATCGGCCGCGTCGTCTTGAAACCGAAATAGAGGAGCTGGAAGTTGGGCTTGGCCTCGGTCACCGTCAGCATCGGCGCGACCTTGGCCTGGGAGATGAACTGTGCCGGGAACTGATGGGTGACGTCGAACTGGCCGGCCATCATGGCGGCTACGCGACTGGAATCCTCGGGCACGATCTTGATGACCAGCCTCTCGAACTTCGCCGGACCCTTGTTCTTGTACATGGATGGGCCCCACTTGTAGGCATCGTGGCGCTTGAGCACGATTTGCGTGCGTGGCTGCCACGACTCGAAGCACCACGGGCCGGTGCCGTCGGCGCCCTTGATGCCGTAATCCTTGCCCAGCGCCTCGACGCTCTCCTTGTTGTGAATAGCATTGGTGTACATCGTGAGCTGCAGCAGCAGCTCGGAGTAGGGCTCGGCGAGTTCGTACTCGACGGTGTAGGGGTCGGGCGCGCGCAGCTCCTTGATGTTGCCGGCCCGCCAGGCGTAGGGGCCTTTGGTTGCCGGATCCTTCAGTCTCTGGAAGCTGAAGATCACGTCTTCGGCGGTGAATTTCTTGCCGCTGCAGAACGACACGTCGTCGCGCAGTTTGAACGTGTAGGTCTTGCCGTCGGGGCTCACCGTCCACGACTTGGCGAGATAGGGAATGGGCGTCCGTCCGTCCCAGTCCAGTGCCACCAGCGTATCCTGGAACATGTTGACGATGTCGGAGGTCGGACCCCAGGTCGTGCGCTGCGCGTCGTAGTGCGGCGCGTCGATCGACTTCATCATGTTGAGGGTCTGGGCCACGGCCGGGGGCGCAATACTCAACGCGAACGCCGCGCTCAGGGCAAATCTGATCATGTCTGCAGCCTCGGATCGAGGACGTCGCGGAGTGCGTCGCCCAGAAGGTTGGCGGCCAGCACGATGACGAAGATCGCGCAGCTCGGGATCGTTGCGATGTGCGGCGCCATGAACAGGAAGTCGCGACCCTGGGCTGCCATCATGCCGAGTTCGGCGGTGGGCGGCTGGGCCCCCATGCCCAGAAAGCCCAGCGCCGAGCCGATCAGGATGATCTGGCCGAAGCGCAGGGTGAGAAAGACGAAGATGGTCGAAATGCAGTTGAGCGTCAGGTAGCGCCAGATCAGCGTGCGGTCGGCGACGCCGACGGCACGGCCTGCCTCCATGAATTCCTGGCCCATCACGCCCACCGCCGCGCCGCGCGCCACCCGCGCCACGTCGGGGATGGTGGCGATCACCAGCGCGATCACCACGGCGGCAAGGCCTGCGCCGAAGATCGCGGCGACGGCGAGCCCGATCAGGATCGCCGGAAACGCCAGCATCACGTCGACCAGCCGCATGATCCAGCCGTCCAGCCGCTTGTAGTAAGCGGCGAGAATGCCCAGCACGCCGCCCGCCAGGCCACCGATGATCACGCCGACCAGACCGAGCATCAGCGTGTTGCGCGTGCCGAAGATGACGCGGCTCAGGATGTCGCGACCGGTGTTGTCGGTGCCGAACCAATGCTCCGCGCCGGGTGGCTGCATGACCTTGGTGAGGTCGGTGAGATAGGGGTCGTACGGTGCGACCCAGGGCGCGAAGATCGCCGCCAGCCCGATTGCCGTCAGGGCGAGGGCGGCTGCCGCCGCCACCTTGTCGCGGGCGAGGCGCCTGAGCGCGCCCGAGCGGGCAAAGGCGCCGGGCTCGTCGGCGGCCGAGGCGACCTCCGTTACTGCATTGAGGCTTTCGACGCTCATGACCGCTGCACCCGGGGATCGAGGTAGACGTAGAGAATGTCGACGATGAGGTTGATGCTCAGGAAGGCGATCGCCAGGATCATGATCGCTCCCTGGGCCGTTGGAAAATCGCTGGAAACGATGGCGCCGACGGCGAGCCGTCCGACGCCCGGCCACGAAAACATGGTCTCGGTGACGACGGCGCCGCCCAGCAGGAATGCCGCCTGCAGGCCGATCAGCGTGACGACCGGAATCAAAGCGTTGCGCAGCGCGTGATGCACGATCACCACCGTTTCGCGCAGGCCTTTGGCGCGTGCCGTGCGCACGAAGTCCGCCCCCAGCACCTCCAGCACCGCCGTTCGGGTCAGCCGCGCGATCGGGCCGATCAGCACGGCGCCCAGCGTCGCCGCCGGCAGGATCAGGCTCGGCAGGCCGCCGTCCCAGATCGGGCCGGTCCGGCCGGTGAACGGCAGCAGTGCCCACTTGAAGCCGACATACTGGATCAGAATCAGGCCGATGAAGAAAACCGGCATGGACACGCCGGCCACGGAAAACGCCATGATCAGGCGGTCGACGAAAGTTCCGCGCTTTACGGCAGCCAGCGTGCCGAGCGTCAGGCCGAGCGGCACGGCGATCAGCATAGCGCCCAGCATCAACTCGACCGTCGGGCCGATGGTGAGCGCCAGCTCCTCGCTCACCATCTTGTTGGAGATGATCGAACGCCCGAGATCGCCGCGCGCGACGCGGCCGATGTATTCGGCGAACTGGACAGGAATGGGCCGGTCGAGTCCGAGCTCCAGGCGAATGGCGGCGATGGTTTCGGCCTTGGCATCGGGGCCGGCGATGATCATCGCGGGATCGGCCGGAACCACCTGCAGCAGGCAGAAACACAGGAAAAGAACCCCGAGCAGCGCGGGGAACGAGATCAGCAGGCGGTGGACGATCTGTCTTCCCATGCGCCATCCTCGGACCGATTTGGCCAAAGGGGAACATGCCGGACTTTCCGGCACTTCTTGACGTTCCTCCCTGGCAGCCGCGCTTCGGTCAACCGTGCGCAGCCTTTGCTTGTGAAGTCATAGTGGCACGATCGAAATCCCGCGTCACGCCCAGCCGCCGGCATGGGGCAGGACATGGCCGGTGATGAAGCCGGCGCCGTCGGAGCACAGGAAGCACACCGCCGCTCCCAGTTCGTCGGACTTGCCGAGGCGGCCCAGGGGGATCTGCGCCGTCATCTTGGCCATCGCCTCGCGGTTGGCGAGCAAGGCCGGCGGGAAGTAGTCGGGGTTCTCGACGTAGTTCGAGCCCACGGCATTCACCGTGATGCCGTCGCGGCCCAACTCCTTGGCGAGCGAGGAGACGAGGCCATTGGCGGCGGCCCGCGCCGAAACATAAGGCGCGTAGTTGCCGATGCCGCGCAGCGGTGCGGCGGACGAGACGAACACGATGCGTCCCGCTTTGCGCTTGCGCATCGAGGGGACCACGAGCTGGGCGAGGTGGAACGGCGCTACCGCCATGGCTTCGAGGGCGGCGCGATAGTCTTCGAGGCGCGCCTCGCCCAGCGGTGCGCGCAGGGCCGGATAGGCGTCGTTGTTGACCAGCGCGTCGATGTGCCCGTGGCGCTTGACCGCCAGCTCGACCATCGTAGCGGGATCGGTGGCCGAGAGCGCATGGGCGCCTTGGAATTGGGTTTCATACCGGCGCCGCGCGCTGGGGGCCTCGAAGGTGGGGTCGTGGGCCAGCACCGTGGCCCCCTGCGCCAGCGCCACGCGCGTGGTGCCGTGGCCAGCGAACTTCTCGACATTGGTGATCAGGATCACCCGGTCTTTCAGCAGCATGGCGGTTCCTCTAAGTTGCAGCCCATGACAACTCCTCCCGACCCTGGCGCGCAAGCCCCACCGGCACAGGCGTCCTTCGGCTTTCGCGACGTCCCGGCGTCGGAAAAGGCCGGCATGGTGCGCAAGGTGTTCGAGAGCGTGGCGCCGCGCTACGATCTGATGAACGACCTGATGTCGGGCGGCGTCCACCGGCTCTGGAAGAACATCCTGGTCGATGTCTTGAACCCGCGCCCGGGCGAGAAGTTCCTCGATGTGGCGGGTGGCACGGGGGATATCGCCTTCCGGATCCTGAAGCGCCAAATGGGAACTAAAGGGGGCGATCGGCCCGACGTCACGGTCTGCGACATCAACCCGGCGATGCTGGAGGTGGGCCGTGACCGCGCCGTCGATCGCGGGCTCTTGAGTGGCCTCACCTGGACCACGGGCGACGCCGAGACCTTGCCGTTCCCGGACCGCTCGTTCGACGGCTACACGATCGCCTTCGGCCTGCGCAACGTCACCGACATCGACAAGGCACTGGGCGAAGCGCATCGCGTGCTGAAGCCCGGCGGTCGCTTCTATTGCCTGGAGTTCAGCAAGGTGACGTCGGCACCGCTTGGCCGCCTCTACGATGCCTACTCCGAGCGGGCACTGCCGTTCTTCGGCAAGCTCGTCGCCAGGGACGCCGAGTCCTACCGTTACCTGCACGAGAGCATCCGCCGTTTTCCGCCGCAGCGCGAACTGGCCCAGCGCCTGCGCAAGGCCGGCTTCGCCAATGTCGCCTGGCGCGACATGACGCTGGGCGTCGTGGCGCTGCACAGCGCCTGGCGCGTCTAGATGCTGCGTGCCCTTCGCAACAGCTGGCGCCTGCTGCGCATGGCGCTGAGCTTCGCCCGCCACAACGCGCTGTTTCCGCTCGAGACGCTGGGCATCGCACCCGCGCTGATCGCCTGGGCCCGGCTGTTCGCCCGCCGCCGCGATCCGCGCCGGCCTGGCGAGCGTCTGGCGGCGGCGCTGCAGGAGATGGGGCCGTCCTTCATCAAGCTCGGCCAGGCGCTCTCGACCCGCGCCGATCTGCTCGACGAGGGCGTCGCGGCCGACCTCGGGCGGCTACAAGATCACCTGCCGGCGTTTTCCGGCGCCGAGGCGCGCCGCATCGTCGAGGCCGAGCTGGGCCAGCCGATCGAGGCGATGTTCACGAGCTTCGACGACGTGCCGGTCGCCGCGGCCTCGATCGCCCAGGTCCATTTCGCCGTCACGACCGACGGCCGCGACGTGGCGGTGAAGGTGCTGCGGCCCGGCATCGAAAGGGCCTTCGAGCGCGATCTCGACCTCTTCTACTGGATCGCCGAACTGGTCGAGCGCACCCAGCCGCGCTTCCGCCGGCTGAAGCCGGTCGATTCGGTGCGGGCGTTCGCCGACGTGGTGCGGGTCGAGATGGACCTGCGCATGGAGGCCGCCGCTGCCGAGGAGCTGGGTCTGAACTTCGTCGACGACGCGGGCTATCGCGCGCCCACCATCGACTGGGACCGCACCGCCGAGCGCGTGCTGACCCTGGAGCGGATCGACGGCATCCCGATCGGCGACCGCGACGCCATCGCGGCGGCGGGCCACGATCCCGACGTGATCATGAAGATCTGCGCCGAGGCGTTCTTCTACCAGGTGTTCCGCGACGGCTTCTTCCATGCCGACATGCACGGCGGCAACGCCTTCGTCGACCGCCAGGGCCGCATCGTGCCGGTCGATTTCGGCATCATGGGGCGGATCGACGAAGACACGCGCGGTTATCTCGCGGAATTGTTGGTTGCCTTCCTGCGGCGCGATTATCGTGCCGTCGCCGAGGTCCAGTTCCGCGCCGGCTACGTCCCGCCCGACCAGTCGCTGGAAATGTTCGCCCAGGCCTGCCGGTCGATCGGCGAGCCGATCTTCGGCAAGCCCAGCCACGACATTTCGATCGCGCGCCTGCTGGCCCAGCTGCTGCGCGTCACCGAGCAGTTCGAGATGGCGGTGCAGCCGCAGCTCCTGCTGCTGCAGAAGACCATGCTGATGGCCGAGGGCATGGGCACCAAGCTCAATCCCAAGGTCAACATCTGGGAGCTGGCGCGGCCGCTGATCGAAGACTGGATGCGTACCCATTTCGGGCCGCGCGCCACCGTCGGACGCGCGGTCGAGGACGTCGCCCAGGCGATCAGGCGCCTGCCGCGCCTGATCGACAGCCTGCATCTCGTGGTCGAGCACGAACGCCGCATCGCCGAACGCGCCGCGGCGCCGCCGTCGACATCGGGTCGCGTCTGGCCGCGCGTCGGGTTTGCCGAGGTCGTGGCCGTGCTCGCCCTCGTCGCCGCCCTCGTCGCGTGGTGGCACTAGACGCATGACGACGGAAGAGATCGTCTTCGGTCTTGCCGTGTTCCTGCTCGCCGGCACGGTCAAGGGCATGGTGGGGCTGGGGCTGCCCACCATCACCATTGCGCTCACGTCGCTTGTGCTCCCGCTGACGGAAGCGATCGCGCTGATTGCGCTTCCCACCATCTTTACCAATGTCTGGCAGGCCGCGGTCGGCGGCCAGTTCTGGGTCATCCTGCGCCGCCAATGGCCGCTCATCGTGCCGCTGATGGTCGTGCTTTGTCTCACCGTGTGGCTGATCGGCCAGAAGGGCCCGAACTGGGCGTTCCTCGTGCTGGCGGGCGTGCTGATCGTCTACAGCGGGCTCGGTCTGCTGCGGATCCGCCTTCACATCCACGCCGACCTGGAACGGCTCCTGGCGCCGGCGATCGGCGTCGCCTCGGGCTTCGTGGCGGGCCTCGTCGGCGTGCCGATCATCCCGCTGATGCCCTATCTGCAGGGACTCGACATCAAGCCGTCGGAGCTGGTGCAAACCCTGGGTGTCGTGCTGTGCGCCACGTCCTTCACCCTCGCCGGGTCGCTGCTCTTCTTCGGCGTCCTCGATGGACCGCGCGCCATCGTATCGGCTGTCGCCGTCGTGCCGGCGCTGGCCGGCATGTGGGTGGGCCAGCGGATCCGCCTGCGACTGTCGGTCGAGCAGTTCCGGCTCGCCGTGCTCTGGGCCCTGCTGGTGACGGGCGTCTATACTTTCGCCAGCCGCATGTTGTGATATCCTGACCGGCATGTTGCACGGCAAGCGGATCCTGCTGATCGTCGCGGGCGGCATCGCGGCCTTCAAGTCGCTCGAACTCGTCCGCCGGCTGCGCGAGCGCGGTGCGGCGGTGCGTTGCGTGGTGACCGCTGCCGGCGCCAGGTTCGTGACTCCGCTGTCGCTGCAGGCCCTGTCGGAGGACCGCGTCTATACCGACATGTTCTCGCTGACCGACGAGAACGAGATGGGCCACATCCAGCTCTCGCGCGACGCCGACCTGCTGGTGGTGGCGCCCGCCACCGCCAACATCCTGGCCCGCATGGCCGGTGGCCTCGCCGACGACCTCGCCGCCACCGTGCTGCTGGCCACGGACAAGCCGGTGCTCGCGGCTCCGGCGATGAACGTCCGCATGTGGACCCATGCCGCCACCGTCGCCAATGTCGAGACGCTGAAGAAGCGCGGCGTCACCTTCGTCGGCCCCAACGACGGCGCCATGGCCTGCAACGAACACGGCCCCGGCCGCATGTCGGAGCCGGCAGAGATCGTCGCCGCCATCGAGTCGCGGCTGGGCGCTGAACAACCATTGGCGGGCAAGCGCGCCCTTGTGACGTCGGGTCCGACGCGCGAGGCGATCGATCCGGTGCGCTACATTTCCAACCATTCCTCGGGCAAGCAGGGCCATGCCATTGCGGCGGCCCTGGCGCGGCTCGGGGCCGAGGTCACGCTGGTGAGCGGCCCGGTCGCCGTGCCCGATCCCGCCGGCGTGCGGACCCTCCATGTCGACTCGGCGGACCAGATGCTGGCCGCCTGTCTCGCCGCCGGTGCGATCGATGTCGCGGTCTGCGCGGCGGCGGTCGCCGACTGGAAAGCGGCGCGGCCGGCCGGCGCGAAGATCAAGAAAAAGGCGGGCGCACCGCCGCCGCCGCTCGAGCTTTCGCCCAACCCGGACATTCTGGCCACGCTGTCGAAACCCGGTCCCAGGCGTCCGGCGCTGGTCGTGGGCTTTGCTGCCGAGACCGAGAACCTGGTGGCCAACGCCATCGACAAGCGTGGCCGCAAGGGCTGCGACTGGATCGTGGCCAACGACGTGTCGCCGGCCACCGGCACTTTCGGCGGCGAGCGCAACACCGTGCACCTGATCGGCGCCACCGGCGTCGAGGATTGGCCGACGCTCTCCAAGGACGAGGTCGCGGGCCGCCTTGCCGCACGCATCGCGCTTCACCTGGCCCGCCCGCGGTCGGCGGAAGCGGCGGAGTAGCAGGTTCATGAACGGTGTCGAAAGCGTCGAGATCGAGGTGGTGCGGCTGCCCCATGGAAGGGACCTCGCCCTGCCCGACTATGCGACCGCCGCCGCCGCCGGCGCGGATCTCCTGGCCGCCATCGACGGCGAAATCGAGCTGGGGCCGCTCGAGCGCAGGATCGTCCCGACAGGGATTTCGCTGGCGCTGCCGGTGGGCTTCGAGGCCCAGGTGCGGCCGCGGTCCGGCCTCGCCGCCAAGAACGGCATCACCGTCGCCAACGCCCCCGGCACCATCGATGCCGATTATCGCGGCGAAGTGGGCGTGATCCTCGTCAATCTCGGCCGCGAGCCGTTCAAGGTCACGCGCGGCATGCGAATTGCACAACTGGTCATTGCCCGACATGCGAGGGCAGTATGGCGGGAAGTCGGCGAACTCGATCGGACGGCGCGCGGCGCCGGCGGCTTCGGGTCGACGGGTGTCGTGACCGGAGACGCGCCGCCGGTTGGCAATATGGCGGGGTCGGCACGAAGGGCCTGAGGAGACCGGGGAATGCCGCGGCTCAGCAAGAAGACGATGTTCGCTCTCGAGGCGGTGCTCGACGTGGCCTTCCACGTCGGCGTGCATCCGGTGCGCAGCAGCGACATCACCGAGCGCCAGCGCATCCCCAAACGCTATCTCGAGCAGGTCCTGCAGCATCTGGTCCGCGCCGGCATCCTGTCGGGCAAGCGCGGTCCCCGGGGCGGCTATCGTCTCGGCCGCGAACGGACGCAGATCACGGTCGGCGAGATCGTGCGCGTCGTGCGCAATCTCGAAGCCGAAACCGAGCCCAACGATCCATCGGTCGGCTCGCCGCTGGCGCACGAGGTGGTGTGGCCGGTGTGGGAGAGGCTGCGGGAAGGCATGATGGCGCAGCTCGACGGCATCTCGATCGACGATCTTTGCCGCCAGGCCCGCGACAAGGGGCTCGACACCCATTCCGATTCGGCACCGCGTCAGGTCGTTCTCTGATATTTCCTGCGCTATGCTCGTCCGTCGTTTCATGAACGGAGGAGCAAGACCATGGCTGCGGCCAAAGCTAAAGCGAAGAAAGCCAAACCCAACCCACGCAACAAGAAGCTCTACGACGACGGCATGAAGATGCGCAAAGCCGTGCTGGGTGCGGCCTATGTCGACAATTCGCTGGCCGGCGCCGCCAACGACGACTTCATGATGGCGTTCCAGGATATCACCACCGAGTATTGCTGGGGCTATGCCTGGACGCGGCCGGGCCTCTCGAAGAAGTCGCGCTCGATGCTGAACCTCGCGATGCTGGCGGCGCTGAACCGCGGCCCCGAGCTCAAGCTGCATATCAACGGCGCGCTGAACAACGGCCTCACCAAGGAAGAGATCAAGGAGATCTTCCTGCAGGTCGCGATCTACTGCGGCATTCCGGCGAGCCTCGACGCCTTCAAGACGGCGAGCGCCGTCTTCAAGGAACGCGGTGTCTAAGGGCACGGGCTTCGTCCGGCCGCACGCTGCCGCTCTATGAATGCGATCTCACCGCAGGGCCCCGTTCATGACCGCATCTCCACTGGTACCTCCCGCCACCATCGCCTTTCTCGGACTGGGCATGATGGGCCGGCCGATGGCGGCCCGCCTCGCCGGCGCCGGCTTCAAGCTCCGCGTGTTCGACGTCTCGCAGAAGGCGGTTTCGGATTTCGTCGGCGCCCATCCCGGGGCGCTGGCCACCGCCTCGGCCAAGGCCGCAGCCGAGGGCGCCGATGCGCTGATCGCCATGCTGCCCGACGGCAAGATCGTGCGGCAAGCCCTGCTAGAGGGCCGCGACTCCGCGGCCGAGGGCCTGGTGGCCGGCGCGCTTGTGATGGACATGAGTTCGTCCAATCCCGTGGACACCCAGAAACTCGCGCGCGATCTCGCCGGCCGCGGCGTGGCGCTGCTCGACGCGCCGGTCTCCGGTGGCGTGAAGCGTGCCCTCGACGGTTCGCTCAGCATCATGGTGGGTGGCGCGGCCGCCGATCTCGATCGGGTGCGGCCTGTCTTCGGCGCCATGGGCAAGACCATCACGCTCTGCGGGCCGGCCGGTGCCGGCCATACGCTGAAGGCGCTCAACAACTACCTCTCGGCCGCCGGCCTCGTCGCCATGTGCGAGGCGCTGGTGGTAGGCGAGGCCTTCGGGCTCGATCCCGGCACCATGGTCGACGTCTTCAACACCTCGACGGGCAAGAGCAACGCCACCGAGGTGAAGGGCCGGCAGTTCGTCGTGTCGCGCAATTTCGTGGCGGGTTTCACGACGGCGCTGATGGCCAAGGATTTGCGCACGGCGGGCGACGTCGCCACGCATCTCAAGCTCAAGGTGCCGAACCTCGAGCAGGCTGTGGCCTACTGGACCGCCGCCGACGGCAAGCTGGGCAAGGGCGCCGACCACACCGAGATCTTCCGCTATGCCGAGATTCTGGCCGAGGCGGAGTCGTGACCCAGAGTCTTTCTGACCGAATCAGAATCGCCTTCGTCTCCTCCCCCGTTTCGCTATCGTATTCACACATCTCGTTCATGCTCATGTTCCTCGCCCCCTTGGGCAGGGCAATCGCATATGATTTTATCCCCGTCGTCCTGAGCGGAGCCGGCCGAAGGGCGGCGCAGTCGAAGGACCTCTTTTCCGCAGTCCATCGAACGGAAAAGAGGTCCTTCGACTACGCTTCG
>JAESGK010000360.1_pt1 | contig 20359 bp, 25 predicted proteins | sample 9269681 | NCBI WGS metagenome assembly JAESGK01 (sample SAMN14515347, study PRJNA621673) | algae metagenome | isolation source: Timaviella obliquedivisa GSE-PSE-MK23-08B and co-occurring heterotrophs from... | place: USA: Grand Staircase Escalante National Monument, Utah | collected 2006-08-15
GCCAGTGTAATTTTGAGTTTAAGAGCTTTAGTTTTGACACCTAATCGTTGGAGTCAGTTTTGGAGCAAATTAAACCAGTATGGCTTTCCAGTTGCTACTTGATATATCAGATAGAGGTCGCACCCCCCCCTACGATTACCTACCGCTTTAAGCAACGGCACGGCTTGAATGTAATAGGTGAGGGCTTTCTGTTTCTCTCCTAAGGCATCGTAGACTATGCCAGTTCCTGACAGTGCCTTGGCTTCTCCTAATTTGTCATCAAGTTGTTGATAGAGTATTCTTGCTGCCTGGAGTTTTGTTAGCGCGGTTGAAAACTGCTGCTGCCGAAAGTCTACTAAAGCCGCCTTGAGCAGACGCTCTGCCTTTATTTTGCGGTCTAGAGGGGTTGTGGTCTGGCTCAGGGCGACTGAAATTCCTAGAGGATGGGGTGCTAGTCCTAGAGGAAAGACAAGGGAAAGCAGAACACCAATCAACGTCAGCCTTAAGCAGATTAGACGGGGATGCATTGATCAGACTCCAGCAACAACAGGTGGCGTTATTATAGGGCGCTGGCAGCTAGAATCGAGGTTGGGTTGCCAAAACTTAACTTAGGACACTTCTGTAAAAGCAGAGTACCTCTAGCCCCCCTGCCCGCCAACTTTGGGGGGTTCTGAAGTCAAAATCCCCCAAAGTTGGGGGATTTCTAGGATTTATGCAGGAGGTCTATTGTAAAAATCAGACCGGATTGATGGATTCAAAGTCTGTCAGACCACAAAATCTGTCAGACCAAGGGTTCCAGTAAATCCAGTCACTTCAATAATGGCATCACTACCAGAATTAAATCCAGCTACTTTGTCATTAATCGCCACAAAGGTTCTCGCCCCGAAGCTAAACTGGGCAGCGAAATTGGCAGCAAATGTTGTTGCCGTTAATTTTGCGGCGATCGCAGAGGCGGAAAGAGCACTCACACTGCCCGCATTGTAGAAACCGCTGCGGAGGACAGGCACAAGAAATACATCATTGCCTGAATTCGCATTGAAATCCGTGATAACATCAACCTCCGCCAGGAAAGAATCTGTTAGAGTTCCATAGTTGAAGCGATCCTGACCTTCGCCACCCGTCAGTGTATCACTTCCTCTTCCACTGATTAGGTTGTCATTGCCCACACCGCCAATCAAAATATCACGCCCTTCTTTACCATCAAGATAGTCGTTCCCGACTCCACCATTTAATTGATTGGCAACCAAGTTTCCTGTCAGTGTATCGCCAAGACTACCGCCAATCACATTAGAGATGTAGTTGCTGCTTAGAGTAAGAGTGAGTGTATCGGAAGTGACTTGCTGGGCTTTTGTACTGTTGAGTTGGATTTTAATGGCTCTCGTGCCAGTGCTAGAGAAATCTAGCGTGGAGTACCTTGCTGTACCCCCAGCGGTAACAAAATCACTCCCTAATTGAGTATCAGCGTCAAAGATGAAAGTCGTATGCCCTACATCACCAGAAAGGTTGTCGTTACCTGTACCTCCAACTAGAGTATTATTACCGCTAGACCCAATGAGGGTATCGTCTCCATTCCCCCCGTCTAAATAGTCATTTTCTGCTCCACCGTTGAGATAATCGTTACCATCTCCTCCAATTAGAGTATCATTGCCCCACCAATCCCCTAGCCTGTCGTTGCCGTTCTCACCTCTGATTAGGTCATTGCCATCTCCACCACCAAGCGTGTCAAAACCCTCTCCACCGTAGAGTTTGTCATCACCATCGTTTCCGGCCAAGCTATCATTTCCCTCCCCACCGTAAAGGATATCGTTGCCACTAAAGCCCTGAGCCATGTCATTACCAATCCCGCCATCGAGAAAATCAACGCCAAAACCACCGATAATTCGGTCGTTACCTGCTCCACCATAGAGGTAGTTTTTGCCATTCTGCTCTGGTGTTATTGCCCCAGATTCGCCATAGAGAGTATCATCACCATTGCCACCATAGAGGGTGTCATTACCTAGATCCCCTGAAAGCTTATCATTGCCTTCCTCGCCAGAGAGGGCATCATTACCAAGTCCGCCACTGATAATATCAGTTCCGTCTCTTCCCCAGAGCGTATCATTGCCACCTTCACCATAGATGTAATCCGTACTGCTTGAACCAATAATGTTCTCAGAGGCATCGGTGCCACGATAAGTTGCCATTGTTTTTCCCTCGCAGGTATGTGTTAGAAAACTTTTGCTTAGATGGGGTGATTGCAGTAACCCCTGAATTAAAGTGATCAGCGCTGCTCACTAATTGCGCCGATACGGCAGAAACAGCTAGGGCTGGGAACGTCTGTTGCCCACAGAAACGACTGTTCTGCTGACTCAGTTAATTGAGAGATGTCATCTTGGAAGCTCCTTTCTAGCTCTGCCCCCTTCAATCGGGCCAAGTTAGAAAGTTAATGCACTCATCCCCAAAAAAGTTGCTTCAAATGGATCCCCTGTCCCACAATCTGGGAGATCTGCGCTGCCTGGTGCAGAAGTTAACCAAACAATTTCCCCCGTTGGGCTAATCGTTGCCATCACTTCGATTGTTTTGATCGTCATTGCTCCTGCTCTGTGGTGTCCATAGGGCTGCGATACAGCATTTTCCTTGGCAATCAGTTTAGGAGAAGCCTTTATTCCCCCATCCTGTGCTTTACCCACTGCCGAAACTCCCTCACCCAACTGGTTTCCCCCATGGTCTGACTGGTCTGCATAAACCGGAGAATGTCATCACGCTGCAACAAGGGCAACACCTGGGAAGCACCTTGGCGGCGGTAATCTCCTGCCCAGAGGCGATAAATCGTCAGGTCTTTGCCATCGTAACGCCACACTTCTGGTATCCCCAGCGCCGCATAGATGGCCAGCCGATCTAGGGAGCTGCTGGTAATATCCACTTCAATCACCAAATCTGGGGGCGGGTCAGTCGTCAGGTCAATTTCAGTTTTGCCTCGGATCTGGGCTTCGTTTTGGATATAAAAACATTCGTCTGCTTCCAGCCCCTTTTGCAGATCCTCTCGGCTCCAAGTCGTCGATCCTAAGCTGGCAATCTCGGTATTCGTCTCCTCCGTGACCACCTCCACCATGCGACCCAATCGGCTCTTATACCGTTCGTGGGGAGGTAATGGCACCATAATTTCTAGAGTTCCTCGACTATAGGTCAATCGCTTGCCTGGTTCCGCCTCCAAATCATGAACCAACCCTTGGTAGGTGGCCCAGCTCACCCCCCTTAGCACCACCGGGGTAGTTGGTTTAGCCAATCCTACAGTCATTGCAATCCTCCTGTGGCTCCATCAAAGCCCAACTGCTTCAGAAATTCCTTCATTTCCTGTCGTACCTGAGTTATGCATAGAATCTACTTCAGCTTAATCGTAACCTCGGCTAGCAGCTTTCCGTCTTGGGCAGAGGTGAATTTTAACCGTTGCAGTATACCCCTGTAGGGCGATCGCACGATTCCCAACTCCTTGAACTTGGTTTCCAGTTCCTGCAACTCTGAAAGCAAAGTGGCTTTTTGACGAGCTAGAAGATTGCCTTCAGAACGGCCGTTGATTCTAGCATCCAGAAGTTCTGCCCTGGCTAGCGCCCATTCCCCCTGAGCTTGCTGAAGTTGATTCTCTAGTTCCAATCGCTTTGCAGATTCCAGGTTCAGCCTCTGCTGGGCATAGTCCGTCCAGGCAGAGCTGGCTTTGAACTGAGCGATTGCCCGTTTTGCCTGTTCAACCTGTCGTTGTGCCTGGTAAACCTTTGCCTGTGCTGTGGCTATCCCCTCTTGCTCAGAAACTGAGTTTAAACTTGCCAGCCGGTAGCGCAGTTCTCGGTACTGCTGCTCCAAAGGGTATCTGACCAACGGGCGATCGCTGAGCACCTGCCCTTTGCTGACAGTATCACCCTGCCGAACCTTCAGATCAGCCGGAGTATCCAGTGCCAGTTTCAGCTTCAAGGTTTTAGACTCCGACCTGTCCTTAGACAGACTCGGTGAAACAGGAGTTGATGGTGGACTCGGTGGAGCAAAAAGTTGGGGAGACTGACTGTGTGCACAGCCGGACAGGAACAGGACAATGCTCCACAATCCTTTTTCACTCAACATTTTCCTGTCCCTCCCACTGCTCAATCCGCTGGTAGTAGGGCAAAATCTCCACTTGCTCAGCGTGCTTGCCAAATCGACATAGCGCCGTCAACGGCAGCAACGCCGCTACCTTCTGTTCTGCAAACCGGAACTTGGCCGCCACCTTCTTCACCTCCACCTGATCCACAGGCAAGACAATCTTGGTCGCTGCATTCCCCAACACATCTGCCGATAGGTGTCGCTCACTCTGGGATGCCAGTACCAAATTCAGCCCGTACTTCCGTCCATCGGCAATAATCCGATCCAGTGCCGGAGACTTGGCCATCTCCTTGGCCTCATCGATGAACAAGTAGGTTCTGGGGATCTTGCCCTCGACTTCCCCCAGCAGCCGATGAGTATCCATCAGGTATTTGGCTAACGATTCGGCAGCGATCGCCCCCAACTCTGGTGGCAACTTGCACAAGTCCACCCGCACCAACCGATGCTCCAGCAGAAAAGCGGGGCGATTAAAAATCCCATAGGCAAACGTGGCATTGAGCTTTAGCTTCAACTTTGCACTGTCTTTACACCCCTCCTTCACCCGCTGTTCAATCTCCGCCTGAAGATCAGCAAAGTTGGGTGGCTCTTTTGCCCAAGTGCTTTCGTTATTCTGGATAATCCCCTTATGTTGGTAGCAATCCCCTAGAACCTCTAGCAGCAGACCTTCCTGCACTGGCCCCATCTGTAAGGCTTTTTTGAGCGTGGCGGCAACGGCGATCGCCTGCAAATTCGGCCCGCCCCCTTCCGGGTCTAAATTGATGTAGAGCGGGTTCACGCCATAGGAACTGCTCATGTGCAGCGGGTAGCAGACTTCCCCCTGAAGGTTCTGGTCGCCGTGGAAGTCGATAATCACCAACTGCATTGCTGAATAAGTTCGGTGGAGTTCGTAGGCGATCGCTTTGAGCGTCTGCGTCTTCCCCGACCCGCTGGCACCAATCGCCACGATATGACCATTGGGCAACCGCTCAGGAGTCCAGTAGACATCTTGCCCCAGCATAATTCCAGGACTTTCAGCCTCTTCCGCTTGAACTCTTTGATCAGGCTTCAGAACGGCAACAGGCAAAGGCTTTTCTCTACGACTGAACATGGATCGACCTCACAATCAAACTGCCGCTGGCAGAATAATCCCCCAAAACTCGAATCACGTCCGCAGGGCTGGCAGCTTCCAGATGAACGCTGGCAATCCCGCTTCCCGGCTGCACTCGGATGGAATTGAAGCGATCGGGGTAATTCGGCGGTACCAGATCCTCAGCATCCTCCACCGTTAACAGACCCGAAATGTAGATGCGGCTGCTCTGGGAAATGCGTGAGAGTGCATCTGCGATCGCCTCATCCTCTAGCCGAATTTCTTGAACAGACTGTTTCACTGTGCCCTGCCTTTGAATCTGTACCTGAGTGATCAAGATCTGAGATTCCTGAGTTTCGCCAGCCCGATAGAGCTTGCCCTGACTGTCTTTCACCAGCAAATCGGTTTGAGTCAGCGGTTGTACCACTTCAAACTGCCCTTGAACCGCTTGCTGCGTCAGCGTATTGCGACCTCGAATTTGAGCAATCAGCAGGTACTGATTCTGCTCAGCAGCGACAATCTCCACCGCCCCGCTCGAAAGCCCTAGCGTCTGGTTGAATGCCTTCAGGATGCCGCCGCTAGTATTCAGGTTGATGATGGCGATCGCCCCACAAACCAGCACCATCAGCAGAAAATACTCAGCCGAACTCCCTGTACTCAACCGGAGTCGAGGATTACCCGGAGTCACCAATCTTCCCGAATGCGGGAAGAACGCACAAACCCCCTGCTTGGTGAAATTGTCGGCATACCAGCCCAGAAAATAGCCCAGATTCAGGGCAATCCAGAGCGACTGATTGAGCAAGGTGATTGGCAAGGTCAAACCTGCCAGACCCAAGGAAAATAGAAAGCTGTGGGTTAAGGTGCGATGGGAGTACCGCTTCTCAATCCAACGGGAAATCAGCGTCAACGGGGGCAAGCGACCGATCCAGCTTTTGCTAGTGTCCAGGTCAGGGAACTGGGAGGCGATCGCTGCTGTGCCCAACAGCACCGGATCAGCCGTCCCCATTGCCAGGGATGTCAACGCCACACTAAAAACCGCCTGAGTTGAGTTCATCATTGACCCAACCTCCCGGACTTGCGGGGCAGGCTATAAAGAATTAGCCGGACAATGCCCACGACTACTGCCAGAATGCCGCCAAACAGATAGAGGCTGGTGCTGTTCAGCCCCAACCCGATGAAGCGCAGAATGGTGAACGTCATCAACCCGGCAATCAGCAACGGGGTGCCATCAATCCATTGCCGATGATCCGGGCTGGGGTTGTCTAGACCCAGATATTCTTCTCGAATCACTCGCGCGGCCAGCATCGGATTTCCCCCTGCCCGTTGTTGCAGGTGTGCCAATTGAGCCGTGGATAGTTCCAACTCCAGTTCAGCGGCGGATTCTTTCATGATTTGCCGGATGGTGCGATCGCTCAGGGGTTCCAATTCAATCCGGGGCAATTTCAGAAAAATGTCCCGCGCTGGCGGATGGGTGGCCAGCAACAGCAGCGGCTGACCTAGTTCATGCAGCCGCTCCAGCCAGCAGCGAACCTGCACCTGGAGCCGATGGGCATCGTCGAAAATTAGAAACGCCAGATTGTCCTGGAGGCGATCTGCGATCGCTTGCATCAATTGCATTGCGGTCAACTGCTTGCCTTCCAACGACTCAGAATCTACGCCCAATTGAAGGGAGATCGCCACCAGCATTTGCTTGGCGGTTGAGGGTTTGACGGTGACAACGGTGAATCCCAGCAGCTCAAGTTCCTCAGTTACAAACTCGCTCAACGTGGTTTTACCGCCACCAGACTCACTGACAACCAATAAACTGGAATTAGCTTGCAGGGCTGCTACAATCCGACGTTTTTCTGCGCTTCTATAGCAGGCGGTTGAAACGGTACTGCTACTCAAAGTCTTCCGTGAACCATCAGTGCCAACGGCATAGCGGTAGACCCTTTGGGTGCCATCTTTTAGGGTGCGAGTATGTTTCTCAAGATGGGGCATTGCAGCTACGGCGTTCTTTGATAAAGCGGGCGATCGCCCGTTTGGAGCACCCGATGCCGGTTCGGTATCGCACCTGCTCAATCAGTTGGCTATAGGTGTGAAATCCCAACGCCCAAGCCTGGAGCAGAACCTGGTTCACCCGTTCTGTCCGCCGATACCAAGGTTTGTGGCTGGTGCGAAGTGTTGGACTGAGCAAGGGGAGACTGTGGGGATCATTCTCTACAACCCCAGGTAAAAGTCGATTTTCCCTGAAGCCCTCCAGAACATAAAGGATCGGGGAAATCAGTAAGGGGCTAACCACGCTCCAAAGATTGCGAGTCGCTCTCAGATCAAGCTTGACCGGGCTATAGCTTTGTAAAGTGCGGCGGGCTTGCCGAAACTTGGCAATCCCAGCTCGATAAAGCTCGCCTAAAGTCAGGTGTTGCCAGCTTTGTGCTTTCATCAGTCTCTGTACCAGAACGCAATGAAAGCATTACTAAACCCCAAATCTCTGAAATGGCAAGGGTCGGGCTGAGATTTGAACCGAGGTGCATCGGGTCGGCAACGAATAACGCCTTTCACCGCGATCGCCCGCTCTAGCCAGAATCAGCCCCTCAACACAAAGATTGCGGGTTTGATCCCGAACCTGGTCATAGGTCAGGTGGGTTGACTGAATCAGTTGTTCTCGGCTCTGGTCGGGCTGACGTTGCAGAGAGGCGAGGATGAGATCGCGGCTAGCTTTTCCCCGACGCTGCCGAGAACTCTGGGGGTTGGGATGGAGCTGCATACTCATGAATTGGTGAGCTTGTACCAATTCCTAAACCCCAATTCCTTATAAGTCAACTCATCCTCTATTGCTGGAAATTTCTAATTCTTCTGGCTACGTGTGGCTAATTTTCTCGACAAAACTAGACTTAATGGCCCAGAGGTGGCAATTGTTTCCATACAAGCAAAACCGTAACCACAGAATTTTAGGCACGGCTTTAGCCGCACAAGCCTGCTTCATATCATTCCCTTTTACTGAGATCTCTCCAGACAAAGGAGCTGTCTCGACAGCAATGAGCTAATTAGCCGAACCAAACTGCCCGAAAATTTAGTAAATATCTAGTAAACGCATTTACATCAAATCAGCAAATGCACTACCAGAAAGAGTTTAAGCAATACCCCCAGGGGAATTCGAATCCCCGTCGCCTCCGTGAAAGGGAGGTGTCCTAGGCCTCTAGACGATGGGGGCGTATGTGCCACTATTAATCAGGCATTTACTACCTTAGTTGAAGGACTCAAGCTCTGTCAACCAAAGAATTGAGCAATTGCTAACTGTGGCTAGGGAATGGCTGCCTTATTAAATATTACCAAAGAAACAAAGTCTAAATTTTGCCTTGGCGATACTGCCAGGCATTTTTTATGACCTGTTTGCGAAAAAATGCGTTTGGATTGATGCGATCGCAAACCGCTATTGCTTGAGGGTATGCCACAATAGATGGCGTTATCAGGCAGTTGAGACTTGTGATTGAGGTAGATGTCCATCAGCAACTCCGAGAGTTTTTGCGGGAGCAGGGGGAACCCCACTGGTCTCACCATTTGACGATCGCTCGTTTGGTGGCTCGCACCCTCCAATCCCAGCGAAGTGCGCTGATTCAAGTGGGTGGCGTGGCAATGTATCAAGGCAGACATCGCCTTAGCTATTTAGTCCCCCTCCTCCTTCTACCCAAATCAGTCATTCTGGTGGCAGAAGAGGCAGTTCAGCATCGCTTGCTGCGGGTCGAGATCCCTCGCCTGTGCGAATCAATGCGGATCTCAAAGCCAATTCGGACGGGCGATCGCTGGCCCAGCCCAGAATTTCAAGGAGTCTTGTTGACCACTCCGACCGATTGGTTGGCTGACCATTGTCATCAATCGGGAAGATTTCCAGCCGCCATCCCGACCGTTTTAGATGGGGCTGAAGCGCTAGAACACCTCACGCGCCAGCAAATGACGGTATCGCTAATTCCCCAAGATTGGGAAGCGTTGATGTTGACCTATCCCCAACAAGCGGAGGCAATCCGCGATCATCGAGTTCGACTGACAAAGGCCCTATTTCAGCATCCCCCCAATCCCTATGGCTGCGCGTTGATCGATCAACCAGAACGAGAGATTCTGTTCCAGTTGGGACAGGTACTTCAATCCTGGAATTTGCATCTCAGCCCCAACAACTGGCAGAGCTTTTGGCAACTGTTGGCCAGAAACGATTACTTGTTCTGGGCTGAGATTGATCGGGAGTGGGGACAGTTCACCCTCAATACTGCCCCGATCGACCTATCACCTGTTTTATCTGGACTTTGGTCTCGACAACCGCTTGTTTTACTGGGGAGCGGTCTGGATTTGGAGGTCAATGCCTCTCTCTATCGCAAACAGATTGGCTTGGGCGACTTAACCTGTCTCAAATTCGCTCCCGATCGCCAGCAGGAAGTGATTCAGCTTTATCTGCCCGAGCAAATGCCAATGCCCAATACGCCAGAGTTTCAAACCGCTTTACTCGCCCAAATTCGCCAACTGCTTTCTACCAGTAGTGGAGCGGGTTTAACAGTGCTGATTGTGGAAGACCTGCCCTTAAGAGGGCAGATTGGGGCGATCTTGGCGGCTGAGTATGGTTCTAGAGTTCAGGTCGAAACATTATCCGTAGAAGGGAATGGCGTTTTGGTGACTGGCTGGCAATTTTGGCAGCAATCCCAACAGCGGCTTCCCTTTCCCCACCTGCTGGCGATCGCCACCCTTCCCCTGCCATCTCCTGAAGACCCACGGGTGGCGGGCCGGGTGGCCTACCATAAGCGGCTGCGCCAAGATTGGTTCCGCCTTTACTTGCTGCCCCAGGCGTTGAGTACGCTAGAGCGGGCGATCGCCCCAGTCAGAGGCACCTCTGCCATGGTGGCCATCCTTGACCCACGGGTAGTACATCGCAGCTACGGTGAGCAGGTTTTATCGGTGTTGAGTCCCTATGTGCGGATTAACTACCTGAGTCCTCATCTGTTTGCAGCCAATGAATACTTAGTGCAAGACCTCTAAACAACCCAGTAGTGGCAACTCTGACTGTTAGTGCTTAACCTCCGCCTCGCTTGGAGAATGCTGCGGGCGAGGATTTGAATCGAGTCGGCTTAATCTGAAAGTGCTGATGCGGATGGACGCCAAAACGTGCTATCAATTGAAACAAGCAAGCTAGATCAAAATAGTCTTATGGGTGATTCAAAACGCCGCAAAGAAGTTCTAGGTGATAAGTATGGGCAAGAAGAGCCGATCTTTCCTTGGTTGCCCTTCACTAAAACTCAAGCTAGCCAGTTCGTTAAGTTAAGCACTAAGGGCGCTTGGTTTGGGATTGGTGCGCTGGTTGCTTGGTGGTTGATTGTGCGCTTAGTTGGGCCAGCTTTTGGCTGGTGGCAAGTTACCTGAGGTTAAAGCTAGTCACCTGCGATCGCAGTTCTTCGCTAAAAATCTATTGCACTGCGCTCTTAACCGCCTAAAATGTTAAGGGTAGTTCAAGTTTGCGAGTGATCGCTCGTAGCTCGGCGGCATAGCCAAGTGGTAAGGCACGGGTCTGCAAAACCTGCACCCCCAGTTCAAATCTGGGTGCCGCCTTCATAGCGCTAACCCTTGTGGTTAGCGCGTTTTCCTCAGGGCATAGAGCTGAACATCGCTCGACTGGACAATTCGGTCTGAAAGGTCAAAGCTGCGTTCTACAAGGTCGGTTTAAATCCACTACAATAATGCTATTGTGATAAGCTGGTGTATAAGGATTGTTTTCGGCGGCTAACCCCTTTTTTAAGCGTTTCTCCGAATCTATCTCACTACACTTCTTGATTCTGGAGATTCTCTAAATGTCGATTTACGTTGGTAATCTGTCCTTTCAGGTAACTGAGGACGATTTGACTCAGACGTTCGCTGAGTATGGAAAAGTTAAGCGTGTTCAGTTGCCTACCGATCGAGAAACTGGTCGTTTGCGGGGATTTGCGTTTGTAGAAATGAGCACTGAAGCTGAAGAAACTGCGGCCATTGAAGCTTTAGACGGGGCTGAGTGGATGGGACGCAACATGAAGGTCAACAAAGCCAAACCCCGTGAGGAACGAGGTGGGGGCGGCGGTTGGAGCAATAATCGCTCTGGTGGGGGCGGCGGTGGCCGTCGCTATTAAAGCGATTAGAATTTGGTAGCCTGGAGTTACCGTTGAACTTCGGGCTACAGATTTAGAGATTAGGGTTTCCCTTTGAATTTGCTGAATGGATTGTAGGTAAAGCATTCCTATCCAGTTTTTAACGTCTGTTAGGTAGGAGGTAGGATGGCCCAAGTCATTCCTGGGGAAAGTGAAGGAATTGAATCAGTGCTGCGTCGGTTCAAGCGAGTTGTTTCAAGAGCTGGCATCTTTCCTGACATGAGAAAACACCGCCACTTTGAAACGCCGCTAGAAAAGCGCAAGCGTAAAGTGCTGGCAAGTCACAAGCAGCGTCGGCAGGGTTTTCGCGGCTAAGTTTTGAATCAGGCTTCACAAGCCTGGACTGCTCAGGTAGCTAATTTTTGCTTTAACCAAGCCTGACATTGCTAAAGTTAGTGATCGCTCAACACGTTTTTGGACTTGTCTAAGTGCGCTTTATTCAAGCGAATAGCTTTAGTTTGCAGTAGCAATTCCAAATCATTTGTGAGATTGGGGTGAGTTGTAAGTAGCATAACTGTTTGCTAGATCCCTCATAACTCAATCTAGAATTGCTACTGTAATAGCGCGCTTACTTTTGCGTCATTTTGGTAAGGGGTGAGAGTATTATCACGCTTGATAACTGGACTGACGTGATGGTTCGGCTGGTGCTTGCTGTCTTCGTGGGAGGGCTGATTGGGCTTGATCGAGAAGCAAGAGCAAAGGCCGGGGGGTTACGCACTCACATGCTGGTTAGCTTGGGGGCTGCCATGTTTGTAATTATTCCACTCCAAATCCAAGCACCCATGTCAATAGATGCTCTCAGCCGAGTCATTCAAGGAGTGGCGACTGGGATTGGGTTTCTGGGGGCTGGAGAAATTATTCAGCAGTCTGAGGGCAAGCAGGGCAGATGGAAGGTTAAAGGATTGACCTCGGCAGCCGCAATTTGGCTGACAGCCGTCTTGGGAATGGCTGCAGGCTGTGGGCTGTTGCCCCTATGTTTGATCGGAACTGTCTTGGGTCTAATCATTTTAGGTGCAACTAAACGACTCGAACGACTGATTCCAACTGAATCTGGGGATCAAGATCGCAATCCTCCGCCACCGTCTGGATGAGTGCTAGAGGGGTTGAACAGTGCTAATTCTGTTTGGGCTAGCCCTGTTTGTAAGCGCCTTCCTATTGTTTTGGGTGCAATTGATGATGGCAAAAATGATTTTGCCGCTGTTGGGGGGTTCTCCCTCAGTTTGGAATACCTGCTTGTTTTTTTTTCAGGCCACATTGCTGCTGGGCTACGGCTATGCTTATTTAGCGAGCCAGGGCTTGAAGGCAAAACAGCAAATCTGGCTGCACGGTCTGATCTTACTGTTGCCGCTACCTTTGCTCCCGATCGCCCTTGAGCATTGGCTGCCGCCAGCAGGCGCAAACCCAATTTCTTGGTTACTAGGGCTGCTAGTGATTGAAGTCGGGCTCCCGTTTTTTGTCGTGGCAACCAGCGCCCCGCTGCTCCAGCAATGGTTTGCCCAAACCGATCATCCTGACAGTGCTGATCCATATTTTCTCTATGCAGCCAGTAATGCTGGCAGTCTGCTCGGACTGCTTAGCTATCCATTTGTGATTGAACCCAACCTGACGCTTCAGCAACAAAGTTGGGGCTGGGCGATCGCCTATGCCCTATTGGCTGGGCTAATTCTGACCTGTGGATTGTGCCTTTGGCGTAATTTGACTCTGGGAAGGCGAGTTGTGCAGCCATCTCTTCCACTCGCTCCCAGCTCAATGGACGAACCACCGACGCGATTACAGCAGTCGGGCTGGGTTCTGCTCTCCTTTTTGCCTTCTAGTTTGTTGCTGGGCACCACAACTTACCTGACTACAGATATTGCGGCGATTCCGCTCCTATGGGCGGTGCCGTTGGCGCTGTACCTGCTGACCTTTATTTTGGCTTTTGGGCGTCGTCCGCTGATTCAGCCTCAGCAGCTTGTTGACGTACTCCCCTTGATCATTACTCCCCTGGTAATTTTGCTGTTGCTGAAGGTGACTCAGCCAACGGTGATTGTGTTGCCGCTGCATCTGCTGGGGCTATTGCTGATTGCCTACGTCCTGCACGGTTATTTAGCAGCCAGTCGTCCTTGCTCTCAGTATTTGACTCGTTTCTACCTCTTAATTTCTCTGGGTGGAGTTTTAGGAGGGCTGTTAAACGCGATCGCAGCCCCGCTGCTTTTTTCGACCGTGCTCGAATACCCGCTGGTGCTGATCTTAAGCCTGTTGCTGTTGCCCTCACTGCCAACTCAGTCAAAATCTCGGCTCCGCACCACCTTTCCACTAGCGGTAGGGCTGTTATTAGGTGCTCTGCTAATCGGTTGGAGGGCAGGCGGGCAAGATTGGCTAGGGACTGGGCTGGGGCTGGGGTTGTTGGGGGCGATCGCCTATGGGTTTAGCTTCAAACCAGGGCGCTGGGGGGTTGGCTGTCTACTCATTCTGCTCCTGGGGCAGTTTTCGATCACTTCTTTAGGGGGAGTCCTGACCACAGAACGCAGCTTTTTTGGCGTTTACCAGGTGCTGCAAGACAATCTGGGCAAATACAACACCCTGCTGCACGGGACAACAGTGCATGGGCGACAGAGTTTTGACCCGGCTCGACAGCAGGAACCCCTGACCTACTTTACCCGTGGCGGCCCGATTGGTCAGGTATTCACAGCTCGTCAGTTCCAGCAGGTTGCGGTTTTGGGCTTAGGAGTTGGCACCTTGGCTAGCTATGCTCAGCCTGGGCAAACCTGGGACTTTTATGAGATTGATCCGCTAGTGGTTAAGTTGGCGCAAGACCAACGCTACTTCACTTTTCTAGCCCAGGCAGCGGTGCCACCCAATTTGGTGTTGGGAGATGCCCGCTTACGTCTAGCCCAATCCGTTCATCCCTACGACCTAATTGTGATGGATGCCTTCAGCTCCGATGCGATTCCCGTACATTTGATCACACAGGAAGCAATGCAGCTCTACGTGAGCAAATTGACAGCACGAGGACTGATTGTGGTTAATATCACGAATCGATATCTCAACCTTGAGCCTGTTTTAGCCGGACTTGCCCAGCATCTGGGGCTATTCGCAATTAAACGCCAGGATCGGAGTATTTCTGAGCCAGAAATTGCAGCCGGTAAATCTGCCTCCCAGTGGGTTGTGATAGCCCAACATCAGCAAGACTTGGCATTCTTGACCCAAGACCAGCGTTGGCAGATAATCACTGCCATTCCAAACACGCCCGTCTGGACGGATCATTTCTCAAATCTGGTGCAGGTTTTACGCAGAAATTAAGCAGAAATTAAAACGTGTAGGCCAGCTTAAAATTCGTTGTGAAAGTTGAAGAACTACCCGTTTTTTGTTACACAATTTTGAGGATGATATCGCCTGAATTCCTGTCTGCGATTGATTTTTAGATAGTTTAGCCGATCGCAAAGCAATGATCAGGTTATTAAATCTTCTTGCAGTCTTCCCAAACCGAGGTGAGTTACAGGTTTCAATGAAATTGTGAATAGTCAATAGCTGCCATGAATCAGTCCTCACAGCTCACTCACTTAATTTGGGATTTTTATCGGGAAAACCTAGATGAGTATCAAGCTTTACAGCCCTTAAGTCGCTGCAAACTTTCCCGTGCTTGGGGAACCTTGAAAATTTGTTGCCCTGATCAAAACACCCTGATTGATCTTTTGGAAACCAGACCTTTGCTGAATGAGCCTCTGGCGCAGCTACGCTTAGCTAAGCGAGTCAAACTGTGGGTAAATGGCAGTGGAGCTGAGATTTTCCCTGTGCTCAGTAACGGGTTAGTCAGTTGGCCAAGAACGTTTAGAAACGCCAAGTCTTGGTAGCGGTAGAGCTTCAGCAAACCTGACTTGCCGCAGATTGGCAGTCTAGGATCAACTGTTGGTGGCGACCCATCGGGTATGCGACTGACCGTTAATTTGTGATTGCGAGGCGAGTCGGAGCCTTGAGCAATTTGAGTGACGATGGTCATTACGCGGGTGACAATTACTCGCCTATTGAATCAGCTAAAAGCACAGGGACAGATTGCTCGTCTGCCCCTGCATCGGATTGTGCTGAAGGAAACAGAACTTTGGCACTACGAAATCTGACGCTCAGCCACTTTTTTAGAAGCTGCGATCGCCATCCCAGCGCCGTTTTGCCCCTTGGCTGTCAACCAACCCGCGAGTAGAGCATCAATTGAAAATAAGCCAGCTCCATTGATTGTAAACAGCAAGAAGCAAGCGGCGTAGAGCATTGACAGCTCCAAATAAGGAATGCTGAATCCTGCGACTAGAACGTGGTGGTAGATCGCGACTGCCATCGTTGCCAATAAGCCTGCTGCGGCTGGTCGAGCAAATAGGCCCAAAGCGAGTAGAGGGGCACCAATCAGTTCGGTAAAGGCAGCACAGTAGCTAAAGAAAATCGGGAAGGGCAGTCCAATTACTCGCACGTAGGCATCGGCAAAGCTGGGGATGTCTGCTAATTTGTCGAGTCCGTTATGAATCATCACCAAGCCAGCCATAACCCGCAGCACCAGCCAGCCAATTTGGGTTGGATAGGTGGGAGAAAAGTTTGGACAAAGCACAGCCGTTGCTAAATTGATTAAACGCTGAGTCGTGTTCATGGGTTTTTATGAGAAGCATTATGATTTAAATATAACTAAGTATTAACTTTTGAGACGAATTTATTATATTTCTGGCTTAAGTCCTCCATTAGAGGGAATTTTTTGACCGGAGCTAAAAATGTCTTTAATTTAACTTAAAATAAGTTTATAAAACTAATTTTGAATTTCAGGAGTAAAATCAATGAGAATGCTGTCTTCACTCCGACGGGGACTCAGCGTAGCTCTAGCTAGCCTGATGATTGCGGCTGGACTGTGCTTGATCGCTCCGATCGCCCTTGCAGAGACCTACACAATTAAAATGGGTTCGGACAGTGGCAACTTAGCCTTTCAGCCCGCTACTTTAAGCGTTAAGCATGGAGATGTCGTGCAGTGGGTCAACAACAAATTGCCTCCCCACAACATGATGATTGACGGGGCAAAGCTGCCTGACGTTTCGGCTGAACTGATTTCTAGCTTGTCTCACTCTCAGCTAATGGTGAAGCCAGGCGATTCATTTCAGGTGACGATTCCTGATGCGTTGCCGGCTGGGGAATACGCTTACTTTTGTGCTCCCCATCGTGGGGCTGGCATGGCTGGCAAGCTGGTCGTTACCGGTTAGAACCTCATTTCTACTCGATTAGAACTGGCGTAACGATAGTAAGGTACAGACAGTTTCTTCGGGCTACTTTGCGTCCCCAAAAAACGGGTCTAGAAGACATATTGACTGCTACGACTTGCAAAGTTTAGGCAGTTGAGACCAGAATGTCGGCATGGGTTGCTTTGAGAGCGAGTTTGAATGCTTCAGGAACAGTTGGTTAGACCCCCGATCGCCAGTCCAAGCCTTGGCTATGACTACGATATTGCGATCGCAGGCGGCGGCATTGTCGGCTTGACTTTAGCTTGTGCCCTTAAGGGGTCAGGCCTGAAAATTGCTCTGATTGAGCCTCAGCCCCAGTCCCAGGCGGCCGCCAAAGGGCAAGCCTACGCGCTGCATTTGATTTCAAGTCAGATTTTAGCCGGGATTGGCGTCTGGTCAGCGATCGCCCCTTGGGTGGAGCCGTTCAAACAAGTGCGGATGTCGGATGGTGACTATCCGCATGTGGTTGAATTTCAGCCCAGTGACTTGCAGAGCCAAGCACTAGGGCATGTGGCAGAGCATCGCGTCCTGTTGCAGGCTCTGCAAGACTTTTTGCAGAAGTGCCCCGATGTGGAGTGGCTGTGCCCGGCTCAGGTGATTGCAAGTCACGATCAAGGAGATCGGGTTGAGGTGCAACTGGCGGCTATCGAAGCAAGCGATCCTGTTAATCCAACCGACATTACTGGGGCGGAGTCAATTCGGGTACGACTGCTGGTGGGGGCAGACGGGGCGCGATCGCCGATTCGCGAACGCGCCGGGATTAGCACCCACGGCTGGGACTACTGGCAGTCTTGCATTGTCGTGACGGTAGCGACCGAAAAGCCGCATGATAATATTGCCTACGAAAAGTTTTGGTCGAGCGGGCCGTTTGCGATCTTGCCCTTGCCGGGTCACCACTGTCGGATTGTTTGGACGGCTCCCCATGCGGAAGCCGAGGCGATCGCCGCCCTTGATGATCAAACCTTTTTGGCTGAACTAACCCGTCGATTTGGCTCCCAGATGGGGCAACTGAGGTTGACCAGCCAGCGATTTATTTTTTCTCCTCGGCTAATGCAGAGTCGTCGCTACATTGCTGACCGACTGGCCCTGATTGGCGATGCGGCCCACGTCTGCCATCCAGTCGGTGGGCAAGGTTTAAACCTGGGCATTCGGGATGCGGCGGCCCTAGCTGAGATTTTGCGGACAGCTCACCAACAGCAGCAAGATATTGGCAGCGCTCAAGTCCTGCGGCGCTACCAGCGCTGGCGCAGTCCTGAAAATTGGGCCACCCTCGGTTTTACCGATATTTTAGACCGCGTATTTTCTAATCAGTCGTTGCCTGTTGTCGTCGCCCGACGGTTGGGCTTAAGGGCAATGCAAACCATTCCGCCGCTGAAAGTTCTCAGTCTCAAGTTTATGGCGGGGCTGCTGGGACGAACTCCAGAATTGGCTCGCAAATCTGCCGATGCCAAAGCCAAAGTTTGAAGATCAACTGGAGCAGGTGTATGCCAGCGATCGCCCAGCTTGGCGGCAATGGCTAGCAGAAAATCATCAAGATGCAATTGGCGTTTGGCTGGTTTACTACAAAGTCAGCAGCGGTCAACCGAGCGTTAAGTACAGCGAAGCGGTCAAAGAAGCCCTTTGTTTCGGTTGGATTGATAGCAAAGTCAAATCTTTGGATAATGCTCGATATATGCAGGTATTTACGCCCCGCAAACCCACCAGCGTCTGGTCAAAATTGAATAAGCAGTATCTAGAAGAGCTAATTGAGCAAGGCTTGATGACGGAAGCCGGCTTAGCCAAAATTGCCGTTGCCAAACAAAATGGCTCGTGGACGAGTTTAGACCAAGTTGAAGCGCTGATCATACCGGCCGATTTACAGCAAGCCTTAGCCGCGAATGAAACCGCCAATCTAAATTTTGCCGCCTTTAGCAACACCACCAAAAAGACAATTCTGGTTTGGATTGCCAGCGCCAAACGCCTAGAAACCAGGCTGAACAGAATTGAAAAAACCGTGAAGGCAGCCGCCCAAAACAAAAATCCCTTGGTACGAGATTGAGGGGTAAAGTTAATTGCCACCCCTGCTGAGCAAGACTGGCAATCACCTTTTTTGCCTGAGGGCGAACTATTGCTATAAAGGCAGGGGTGCCATCCGGCCATAGAAGCGATCGAGATTAAACTTGCCTTGCTGATCAACGGGTTGCCCAGTGCCTTCTAAAATTCGGGTCAGCCGGAACCGATGATAGTTGGCTAGAAGCTGAATCAAAGACAGGTGATGCATGGGGCGATCAGCCGCCAGAGCCTGATCTAAGACTGGCAAATTGTACCAAGGACAGCGGGGCAAAACATGATGGGCATTGTGGTAGCTGAAATTCAGAAATAGCAGACTCAGCCAGCCGTAACGCTCAGACAATAAGGGCGAAAAAGTTTCTTCGTAGCCACCAGCGGCTGTGCGGACGACCGCATGTTGAAAGGTTTCTTCAATCCGCAGCAGCGTAACGGCCAGCAGGTAAGCCAAGAAGTAGAGCAACAAAGCTCGCCCAGACAGATAGCCCAAGAGGGTAAACCCCACTCCTCGCAGGAGCAACAGAGCAAGCGTCCGCGATCTCAGCCCCCAATTTCCCGGCTGCCGAAAGGGTGCAGTCAACAGCCGCCCCTTTAACACGAAGTGCATGGCTGGAAAATATGACCACTCTAGCCCTAGCACAGTCCACTGTAACCAAGCTGGCAAACTCCGCACATAGTCACCAAGCTGAACGGGACTAACCTTCCCGGCATGGTGGGCCATGTGCAGCTTGACCATGTCTGAGAAAGGACGGTAGCAATTGCCCGTCAACCCGATCATCAGATTCCCCCCCAGTTGGTTTAAGCGAGCAGATTGAAAGACTGTGCCATGCAGAAATTCATGGCTAAGATAGCCAGCGTACATTAAGCTATGGCAGAGCAAAACTACCCCGATCGCGTTCAGCCAGCCATTATTAATCAGCAAAAGAGCAATCCCGCCGCTGTAACCAGTCAGCGTATAGAGGAGGGCGATCGCGTTCCAGACTGGCTTGCGATTTTGGAGGTAAAGCTTGAGATTGGGCTGAGCCAAGGGTGTAGAGAGCATAGAGATCAACCTCCGCAGAGAACTAAATTGCTGATTTTTTAAGTACGTTTGCTTGCAGGCAGTCAGCCTGTGCTAAGCGCAGGCAGGCCAGATCAGGGTTTAGCAATATGCTTTAAACCAACGAGTAAACGTTGCTTCACCCAGTTCGTCATAAACCAGCGATAGGAACTTGCGTAACCGCGCTTCCGCATCTGGGATCGGGGCATCATCAATGTTCGGCTGATGATGAATGAAATAGCCGAAGTAGGTTTGACCGAACTCTGCGTAGTCTCTGGTAAACAGAATGAACGTATGCCACATATCGTCGATCGGCAGCAGCGGCGGATACATGGCAACCACATAATCAGTTTCCAGCCCTTGCTCGACTAAAATCCGATTGCGGTATCCCAAATAGAAGAAGCGCATCAGATCGGCAAATAAGGCATCGGCGACTTCTGGAGTAGCCTTAAAGTCTTTTTGATAACGCTTGATTACGTGGGGATGGCGATAGTTGAGGAGAGTTTCTAGATCAAGCTGTTTAATGGTTTCAGTTGAGGCGGGTCGTTCAAGTGTGAGTGGCATCATCAGCACCTCGGATTTGGTTTCAAGATTCAACAATCAAACTGTAGATCTGAGCTGTGACTGCGAGTGCATCCCACTTTTGCAATGAGTATAAGTACTTAGGACTAATGTTCTGAAGCAACGCTAAACTTTGAGTAATTGACCTCTCCCCCAGGAAACGTATGGACAGTGCCAAGAAGACCAAAATCCA
>JAESGK010000361.1_pt1 | contig 20334 bp, 20 predicted proteins | sample 9269681 | NCBI WGS metagenome assembly JAESGK01 (sample SAMN14515347, study PRJNA621673) | algae metagenome | isolation source: Timaviella obliquedivisa GSE-PSE-MK23-08B and co-occurring heterotrophs from... | place: USA: Grand Staircase Escalante National Monument, Utah | collected 2006-08-15
ACGCTCTGGTGCGCGAAGGCGTGCCGGCCACCGCGATCGCCGTGATCGGCCGCGGCGAAGCGGGCCTGCTGGTCAAGACCGCGGACGGTGTCCGCGAGCCGCAGAACCGCCGCGTCGAGATCGTCATCCAGTAAGCTGCGGGTAACCCCGCGGCAGACGATCCACCTGAATAGAGAAAGGCGGCCCTCGCGGGCCGCCTTTTTGTTTGTCTGCATCGCAATGGCTGCTAGCCGACGAACCGTGCCGCGGGCGCCAGCCGAAGGACCCAGTCGCGCAGGCCCGAGACGCGGGCGAACTCCGAGTGCTCGCCGTAGGTCGCCTTGCCGGTGCCGTTGGCATTGATGCCCACGATCGCCCAGCCGAATCGCTCGCTCCGCATCCAGGCCGAACCGCCGCTGTCGCCCGATCCCAGCAGCCCATCGAGCCGGCCCGCGCCCTCGCTCTCGCGCCGCAGCGTCACCTGCAGCCAGTTGCCGCCGTCGGCCCCTTTGGGAGGCGGCACGATGGCGTCGAGCAGCGCGTCGATCGTGTTGGTCGCGGCCGCCGCCCGGCCGGACGGGCTGTTGTAGAGATCGCTCTCGCCCACCGAGCCGATGCCGCGCATGCCGTGGCCCACCATGACGATCTGCTTGCCGAGCTTGTCGCGGCCGGCATAGAGCGCGGGCGGCGGGCCCGCGTCCGTCACCGGCCCGTCGAGGCGCACGATGGCGGCATCGAAGCCGCTGCGCTCCTCGTTGCTGCGATTGTAGAAGGGGTTCGTGTCCAGGCGCACGCCGCGCCGCACCGTGCCGCCCGAACTGCGATAGAGATAATTGTCGGCGCCTTCGCCGGGCTCGAAATTGTGCCCCGAGGTCAGCACGACTCCCGCGTTCGCGCCGTTCGTGCCCGCCATGTTGCCTATCCAGGTGCCGGACGCTTCGCCCCACGTTTCGCCATCGTCGTCCGACAGCGCCATGACGCTGGCGAACTGCGGCTGGCGGGCCAGCGCCTCGTGGGCGCCGAAGCCTTCGCCCTCGCGGCCGGGTCGTCCGCCTTCGGCGCGCCAGGTGCCGTCGAGGACGACCACCGCACTGGCCGGGCGCAGCGCGGCCAGGAACGCGGCAGAATAAAACGCGGCGGGAGCAAGCGCACCGGCCAGCAGCCGGCGTCGGAGGAGGGGCTTCATTGCGACGGACCCTAGACCGGCTTGCCTCTCCGCTTCATCCACAAACCGTCGCTGGCGACGGTCTTCATGGGCCGGCCCTCCTGGCGCTCGTGCCCCGCGCGCGTTGGTTCAGCTCTCTGTCCGTCGCCAGGCTGGCCGCGATCGCAGCACCTGTGGCCTCGTCGAGGACGAAGAATTGCCGGCTTCCCCAGCGGGATGATGCCTCGGGAGCGTTGGTGTCCGATGGACCGTTGTCCGCCCGCGCCCCGACCGCGCCGGCCAGCCGGTTGGCGTCGCGGCTCTTCTCGAAGGCCGCATGAATCTCCGGTGCCCCTGCCTGGCGCACGATGGTGATGGAATAGGCCCCCTCGGGCGCGAGCCGGCTGACGAGCTTCGACAGCCGCCCGTGCAGCGTCTGGAGATGACGGCTGCCCAGGTCCTCGTCGGTGTCGATGGGGACGCCGGCCACCACCAGATGGCGGTGGCCGGCCGGGTGGCTCTTGAGGAAGGTGGACCAGGCCATTTTAGGCATCGGGCGGTTAACGCCCGCCGCCGCCGAAGGCTCCCGAGTAAGCCTGCTTCCCGGGCGCGGGGCGGCCTCGATCGAGATTTCTGACTTATCCACAGACTCGAAGTTGCAAGTTCTGCAAGAATAGGCTAGGAAAAAGCCTACACTAGACCTACTGCAGTCGCGATCCACCGCCCGGCGGTCCGCCCTCGAAAGAGGCTCGGACCGGCCGGGTTTTTTCATTTCGGGGACAGCCAATGACCGACCAAGCCGCCGGCTATGACGCCGGCGATCGCAGCCATGTGTCCGAACGCCAGAAGCGCCGTCGCGTACAGAGCGAACGTCACGATGCCGACCTCGTCTGGCTGATGAACCAGCGCGAGGGGCGGCGCTTCATCGGGCGGCTGCTGCAGAGCTGCCATCTCTACGAAACGAGCTTCACCGGCACCAGCGCCACCTTCTTCCGCGAAGGCGAACGCAACGTCGGCCTGCAGGTGCTGGCCGACATCGTGCGCCTGTGTCCCGAACTTCATGCCCGCATGGCGGGCGAATCACAGAAGGAGATCTGATCCATGACCGAGTCCCTGATTGCGCCGAACCCCAACACACAAGGCGCCGCGGACGACGTCGTTCCGCAGACACCCGAGCAACAGGCCGCGTCCGACGCCGCGGACCTGATCTATCGCGGGCCTGACGCGGAGGCAGCCGAAACGGCCGAGCCCGACGCGCCGCCTGCCCCCGATACGCTGTCAGGGGAGCAGGCGGCCGTTTCGTACGAGCCGTTTCAGCTGCCGCAAGGCGTGGAAGTCGACACGGCGGCGCTCGAAGAGGCGCAGTCGCTGTTCGCCGAGGCGAGGCTCAGCCAGCCGCAGGCACAGAAGCTGGTCGATCTCTACGCCGGCAAGATGAACGAGTTGGTCCAGCGCCAGATCTCGGCGGCCGAGAGCCGTCAGACGGCCTGGGTCGCCGAAGTGAAGAACGATCCCGAACTGGGCGGCCGGCGCTTCGAACAAGCCCGAGCCGCGGCCCAGCGGGCGCTCGCCCGCTTCGGCACGCCAGAGCTCAGGCGAACGCTGGACGAGCTGTGGGTCGGCAACAACCCGCAGCTCTTCCGCTTCTTCGCCCGCGTCGGACAGGCGGTCTCGGAAGACCGCTACGTCGGCGCGCAGTCGGGCGCGTCGCGGCTCACCGCCGCCGAGACGCTCTACCCCAACAGTCCAAACACCATCCACGACAAATAGGAGTGATTTGAATGGCCGCCATCGGCAACACCGCGCTGACCTACACGGATTGGGCCAAGCGCTACAACGACGGCAGGATCTCGGTGATCGTCGAGCTTCTGTCGCAGACCAACGAGATCCTCGACGACATGCGCTGGGTCGAAGGCAACCTGCCGACCGGGCACCGCACCTCGGTGCGCACCGGCCTTCCGCAGGGGACCTGGCGCAAGCTCAACTACGGCGTCCAGCCGACCAAGAGCACGACCACGCAGATCACCGACTCCTGCGGCATGCTCGAGACTTACAGCGAGATCGACAAGGCGCTGGCCGACCTCAACGGCAACACCTCCGAGTTCCGCCTTTCCGAGGACAAGGCGTTCCTGGAGGGACTGAGCCAGCAGCTGGCGCAGACGCTCTTCTACGGCAACACCGACGCGACACCGGAAAAGTTCATGGGGCTGGAGCCGCGCTTCAACAGCGTGAGCGGAACGGCTGCAATCTCGCAGAACGTGATCGATGCCGGCGGCGCCGGTGCCGACAACACCTCGATCTGGCTGGTGGTATGGGGCGACCTCACCGTGCACGGCATCTTCCCCAAGGGCAGCAAGGCGGGCCTGCAGATGCGTGACCTCGGCGAGCAGACACTGCTCGATGACGGCGGCAACAAGTACCAGGGCTATGGCACGCACTACAAGTGGGACGCGGGTCTCACGGTGCGCGACTGGCGCTACGCCGTGCGAATCGCCAACATCGACGTGAGCGACCTGGCCGGCGGCAGCCCGCCCGATCTGATCAAGCACATGATCAAGGCCACCCACAAGGTGCCGTCGCTGAAGACCGGCCAGCCGGTGTTCTACATGAACCGCACCGGCCGCCAGTGGCTCGATATCCAGGCCGCCACCAAGGACAACGTGATGCTCAAGATCTCGGAGTTCGAGGGCCGGCCGGTGCGCGAGTTCCTGGGCATCCCGATCCGCACCTGCGACCAGATCCTCAACACCGAGCCGCGCGTCCTCTGACGCCCATCCGACAAGGAGACACATTCATGTACATCGATCGTCAGAATCTGTTCGGCCAGAACCAGGCCCTCACCACCAGCGCCGCCAGCACCGACTACATCGACCTCGGCGCGGCGCGCGACATCGGCAACGGCCAGGCGCTGGAGATCTTGGTGCTGTGCACGGAGGCCGTCACTGCCGCAGGTGCTGCCACCGTCACGGTGGCGCTGCAGAGCGACGACAATCCGTCGTTCTCCTCGCCCGCCAACCTGGTGCTGAGCGATGCCATCCCCAAGGCCTCGCTCGTTGCCGGCACGCAGGTGCTGCGCGTTTCCGTGCCCTACGGGACGGAGCGCTATCTGCGCCTGTTCTTCACCGTGGGCACCGGCCCGCTCACCGCCGGCAAGTTCACGTCCGGCCTGATCCCGCAGCGTCAGGCGAACGTCGCCTACGCATCGGGCTACTCAGCTTAGATAGGGGAGGCATCCCCGGGCCTTCACAGGCCCGAGCGCACCCCAAGCGTGCACGCTGAGCTTATAGGCGACCCGGGCATTCGCCCTATACGCCGTGGTGCCGCTTCAGTGCCGTCACAGGCGCGGCTGCGCTGGATGCCACTCCGGCGGCGGAGGAGCAATCCTCCGCCGCTCCCTTTCTTCGACATCCAAGGAGTGATCATGGCGACGACCGACGTCGATATCTGCAACCGCGCGCTGTCGCGCCTGGGCACCCGGGCGACGATCGCGGCACTCGACGAGAACAGTACCGAAGCACGCACTGCCTCGATCTGGTACGCAGCGACGCGAGACGTGCTGCTGCGGAGCCATGACTGGAATTTTGCCCGGCGACGGGTGGTTCTGGCCGAGCAAGGCACCGCGCCGACAGGGTGGACCTTCCGCTATGCCTTCCCGACGGATTGCGTGCGATTGCTGCGGCTTGCTTCGGCGACCCCTGATGGAGGCTCGGCGCGTTTCGAAGTCGCGGGCGACTCTACCAGACGATTCGTCCTCTGCGACGAGCCGGCCGCCGAGGCGGTCTATACGGCGCGCGTCGACGATCCAAATTTGTACGACGCGGGTTTCGCCTCGGCTCTGGTCGACCAACTCGCGGCCCACATCGCTTATCCGATCACCCAGAAGACCGAAATCGCGGTCCGGCTGGCCCAGATGGCGCGGGCGGTCCTAGCCGATGCGATGGCGGCCGATGTCAACGAAGCTGAAGGCGCCAATGGCGACCGGCTACCGGACTGGATTGCGGCGCGAATGTGAGAAGCGATCTCGGGCAATCCGTGTTCCCGGGGAGAGGCAATCTTCGCCCGAGCCGTGCAACTACTGCATATGGAACTTCGATGCGCCCTATGACCCAAAGGTCTGGATGGTCGGTGCTGGCAACGGTGCAGGCGCCGGCACCGTGACGTTCCAACTACTTGAACGATCGCGAAGGGGGCCGCGCCAGGCGAGGCGCGGACCCTTTCGCGTATTTGACTTTCGTCCCTCTAGCTTCCTTGCTGAAAATAGTAAGTGAACAGGTTCGTCTCGTCGCCCGTGTTCACGTCGATGAACATGCGCCGATAGTACTGTTCGCCGCAGGTGTCGGAGCGGATGGTGAAGGCATCGCGGCTAACGCAGACCGGGATTTTGCCAGCCCATTCGCGGTTGGTCACTCTGTTCTGCGCATATACCAGATAGTATTGATATTCGAGCCTGCCGGGCCACAGGAGCAGGCACATTCCGCTCGCGAGCTTGTACCAACCCTCTGAAACGATGATCTGGCTCCGGCCACCTGTCGCGCCGGTGTTCAGCGCCTTGGCGACATCGATTTCGTAGGCGGTCTGATTGCAGACACGGAAGCCCAGCTGAGCGGGCTCGCGCGTGCGTTGTTGGGCGGTCGCGTTGTCTTTGGCCGCGACCACCCCGGCGAGCGCCGACAACAGAAGTGCAAGCGTCCTAGTCGCCATGATTCCGTCTCCCCCGGCGCGTCACCGACGAATTTTGCGTCGGTCGCAGGCCGGAGGCAACAACTCGACCAACAAGCCTCGGGAGTTCTCCGAATGCCGACCCCTCTCATCCTGCCCAGCTTTGCGGCCGGCGAGATCTCGCCGGCTCTGCACGGCCGCGTCGATCTCGCCAAATACCAAGTAGGCCTCGCGACTTGTCTCAACTGGTTCGTTCACCCCTTCGGGGGCGCCAGCACCCGGGCGGGCACGGAATTCGTGGGTGAGGCTGTCGATCCCGCGGTGCGGTCGCGGCTGATTCCTTTCCAGTTCAATACGGCCGAGACCTATGTCCTGGAGCTTGCGCATCAGAAGATGCGGGTGATCCGCGACGGCGGGTACGTGCTGGAGGCTGCAACCGCGATCTCGGGAATCACGCGCGCGAGCCCCGGCATCGTCACGACGGCGACACCGCATGGCCTCGCCAATGGCGATCATGTCTGGATCGACGACGTGACGGGCATGATCGAGATCAATCGTCGACGATTCACTGTCGCTGGAGTGACCGCCACCACTTTCGAGCTCGAAGATACCACGACATCGACGTGGGCTGCCTGGGGTTCAGGTGGCACGGTCGCGCGTTTCTATACCCTTGCAACGCCCTATGCGTCGGCCGATCTGTCGCTGCTGAAGTTCGTGCAGTCGGCCGATACGATGACGCTCACCCATCCCGGCTATGCGCCGCGCAATCTCACACGCACTGGACATACCGCCTGGACGCTTATGCCTATCGCATTTGCGCCGGCGACGTCGGCGCCAACCGGGCTCGCCAGCACCAATCCCGGTGGCGCTCAAAGCTACGTCATGACCGCCGTGAACGACGAGAGCGGGGAGGAAAGCCTGGCCAGCACCGCGATTGGGGCGGCCGATGCGACTTCGGGCGTCACGTTCACGCCGGTTGCGGGCTGTACCTATTACAACGTTTACAAGTACAAGAACGGCATCTACGGATTCATCGGTCGGGTGAAGTCCGGGAGCACGTTTACCGACACCAATGTTGCCTCCGATACGTCGGACACGCCACCGATCCAGCGCAACCCGTTCGCTACAGCGGGAGACTGGCCAGGCTGCTCGACCTGGCACGACGGCCGTCAGTGGTTTGCGCGCACCGACAAGGGACCGCAGACGCTGTGGGCGAGCCAGTCGGCAAATTTCAAGAACATGAGCGTCTCCGAGCCGACGCGTGATTCCGATGCCATTACCCGAACCATCGCCAGTCGCGAGGTCAACGAGATCCGTTTTTTGCTAAGCCTCAACTCGCTTTTGGTATTCACCTCCGGCGGCGAGTGGAAATGCTGGGCGGGCAGCCAGTCCGACATCATTACGCCCGCCAACACCAATCTGAAGCCTCAAGGCTACACAGGCATTGCCCACGTGCCGCCGATCGTGAGCGGAAATTCGGCGCTGTTCGTGACTCCGTCTGGCCGCAAGGTCCGGGATATCGCCTATGACCTCGGTGCCGACGCGTGGGCCGGCAAGGACGTCGGCATTCTGGCTGGCCACTTGTTCGAGGCTGCGCAGATCGAGGAATGGGCTCATGCGCGCGATCCCGACTCGATCGTCTGGTGCGTGCGATCGGACGGCGTGCTGCTGGGTTTCACTTATCTCAAGGAGCATGACGTCTACGCTTGGTCGCGGCATGTGACCGACGGTCGGGTAGAGAGTGTGTGCGCCATTCAAGAGAGAAACGAGACCGCACTTTATGTGTCGGTGCGGCGCATTGTGAACGGTGCGGTCCGACGGTACGTCGAGCGCCTCGCCTCACGCCTGTTCGCTGACGTCCAGGCCGCATGGTGTGTCGATTCGGGGCGCCGATACGACGGCTGGAACGCCGATCCAGCGAAAACGTTGGCGATCAACGCGTCCAGCTATGCTGCGGGGGCTGAGGTCGCCCTGTCGGCGTCAGGTCATCTGCCGTTCTCTGCAACCAGCCTCGGTCAAAAAGTCATCCTGCGCATCGGCGACGACCAGGCGACGATGACGATAGTGGCATACACCGATCCGGCGCATGCCACCGCCACGCTCGACACGGCGACGCCTCTTGCTGCTCAGGCTGTCGCGCTTTCCGATTGGGCAATGGCCGCAACTGTACTTTCCGGTCTGTGGCATCTTGAGGGTCGTTCGGTCGCCATTCTTGCGGACGGCTCTGTGCAACCGCCGACGATCGTCGCAAACGGCACGATCACTATTCCACGTGCGGCCGGCCGGATTTTGGCCGGGCTTCCCTATGTTTGCGATCTCGAGACGCTGAGCATAGAGGTCAATGGCTTAGGCGGAGCGCCAACTCTCCAGGGGCGCGCAAAGCGCGTGCAGGAGGTAGTTTTGAGGGTAAAGGCCACGCGTGGCCTGGCTGTGGGACCGGATGCCGGACACCTCACCGAGATCAAGGAGCGTGCGGCCGAGAACCATGGAGCGCCGACCCTGCTGACCACTGGCGATGAGCGCGTGCTGGTCGATCCGTCCTGGAGCGGCAATGGGCGTATTCTCGTGCGCCAGGCGTGGCCATTGCCGGCCACCGTCGTGGCCATCGCGCCGCGGTTGGAGGCCGGAGAGTGACTGCTAGCCGACTCGTCATCGAAATTGCGTCCCGATCCGATGCAGACAGTCTGGCGGTCCGCCTGCGCGCTGCTGACATAGAGGAAATCCGCGCAGCGTCGGGCATCGGACCACTCGAAGCGCTTCACCGTTCGTATGACCTTAGCACGCATGTCTGGGCTGTCCGGCCGCGAGACAGCCAGTCCGTTGCCCCGCCGATCGCATTGTGGGGTGTCGGACCGCTGTCGCTGATCGACGGCAAGGGCTGCCCCTGGTTGCTGGCGTCGGACGCCTTCGAGACGCTCGGACTGGATATCGCACGACGGTCGCGGCCATTGCTGGCTGAGATGCGCAAACTCTATCCGCGGTTGGAAAATCGTGTCGATGCCCGGCACACGACGGCTGTGCGCTGGCTTTCATGGCTTGGCTTCGCGATCGACCCGGCGACAGCCTGGGGCGTCGAGGGGCGGCCGTTTCATCGTTTTTGGATATGAAGCGAAGGAGGAGTCCTTGTCTCTCTCGTCGACCACCAACAAGGTGATCTACAATGGTAACGGGGTCGCTATCGTGTGGCCCTTTTCCTTTCCGGTACTCGAAGCGAGTCATCTCGCCGTCATCTTCACCGGTAGTGATGGGCTCGAGACGGTTCTTTCAGCCAGTCTCTACAGTGTCGATGGCATCGGCGATCCGGCGGGCGGCAGCGTGACCTATCCGCTCCTCGGCGGCCCGATCGCCGCCGGCACGAAGCTCACGTTGCTGCGAACCGTGCCATACACGCAGACGACGGTGCTTTCCAATCAGGGAGGCTACTATCCCGAAGTTGTCGAACGACGCTTCGACCAGATCTATATGGCGCTGCAGCAGCTCGAAGAACGAGTGAGCCGGGCGAGCCTTCATCTTCTCAGCGATCCGGCGGCAGAACAGAACAACCTCGCCTTGATCCAGCAACTCCAGCCGATGAATATCCTGTCGGAGCAGGGCGACCTGTTGACCCGCGATGGCTCGGCGTTGAAGCGCCTGGTGCGCGGATCGGCGGGGCAGTTCCTGGGCGTCACCGGGGCAGACCTTGCTTGGGCGATCCCAAGCCATCCTGTCTCGCCGCAGGGGCGGCTGACGCTCGCGTCCGGAGAGCCGGTGATGACCGCCGACCATACCGGCAAGACGTCGATCTTCTACACGCCCCACGTCGGTGCGCATGTGCCGATCTACGATGGGGCTTCCTTCGTGCCGACGCGCTTTGCCGAACGGTCGAACGATCTTACGCAAAGCAGCATCGGCAAGGCCGGTCCTGCGCCGGCCGGGCCCTATCAGGTGATCGATGCTTTCGTGTGGAACGATGATGGGACGGTGCGGCTGACTCGTGGTCCGAAGTATCGGAAGGCTGGCACCTTCACAATCACGGTCGCCACGCCAGCTGTCGTTAGTTGGATGGGTCACGGTCTCTATGATGGCGCTACCTGGACGCCGGAGTCGACGACAGGGAGTCTTCCCAGCGGTGCCCAAGTCGTCATAGGCGCGACCTATTTCGTCACCAAGATCGATGCCGACACCTTCAAGCTATCGACAACGCTCGCCAATCAGGTCGCCGGAACGTTCGTCAATACGTCGGGAACACAATCGGGTGTTCACACCGGGGCTAACCATACGGTCGATCGCGGCACCGGCACCAGCACCAGCGAACTCGAAAGAGTCGACGGGATCTGGGTCAACAAATACGACATCGTCAACGGCCCGGCGGCGCGCCGGGGTACCTATGTCGGTACCTGCCTGACGGATGGCAGCGCGCTGGTGAACTGGCAGAGGGGCGGCGCTGCTGTCGGCGGTACGCCTGCGCAGCTCTGCCTATGGAACGCCTACAATCGCGTCGAGGTGAAAGGGCACGTCCAGGATACGACCGTCAATTGGACATACAATTCGTCCGGGACTCGGCCTGCCCGTGGCCAATCGACCATGCGCGCGACTGTCGTCTGCGGCCTACTCGAAGATTTCGTTGAGGCCGACTATGCAATCTCCTGGAACGGCGACGCCAGCATCAATGCCTTCATCGGCGTCGGCGTGAACTCGATTACAGTCATGTCGGGCGTCTACGGCATGCTGGTTGCGCCCTCGTCCATCATTACGCAGGCGTTCGCGAAAGCATCCGCGCGAATCATCGGTGCCGGGTATCTGGCGCCGCTGGAGCGGGGAAACGTCGCCTTCACCGTGCAGTTCCAGGGCACGCAAGCAGGCCTGTCTTATAGCGGGAGGTTCTAGTGACGCATCTGACAAACGCACTGATCGTGTTGCGCCCTTGCGTCGATTTCTCGAACATCGACGATACCTACGCCAATGTATTCTGGGGCCCGAACCTGCCGGAGGGTTTCGTACCGCCGACGCAGGAGGAGGTCGCTGCAGAGCTGGTGGTGCTCGCCGATCCGGTGCCGCCGAGCGCCACGCGAGGCCAGTTGATCCGGGTCCTGCATTACATCGGCAAGCTCGCGGAGGTTCGCGACGCCGTGGCCCAGGCCGACTTGCTGACGCAGGAGCTGTGGCTCTCGCCGACCTTCCATCGCGACGATCCGCTGTTGCGGGCGGTGGCCGCGACCGTCGAGCTCGCCGACCGGATCGACGATCTGTTCCGGCTGTCGGCCACGATGTGAGGCGACAAGATTCTACAGGCGCACCCCGCGACGGGTGATGTTCGCCCAACCAGCCAGCGAGGTCCTGATCGTGCCTTGAAACACGACGACGGCAGAGCCAACCGACCGCACGAGCCTCCTCGCCTGCCGGGCCCGGAGGTGCCCCCGGGGCGCCTTGCGCGCTCCCACCTGAACGACATGAAAGCCAAACCAGATCGACGATTCAGCGTCGGCCCTGCGTACGCCCGTGGACAGCGTAGACAACAGCGTATCGTCCGGGCGTCAACGACAAAGCCGCATAGACGCCGGATCCGAGGCCTGTCGCAAACGCGTCTGGCGGTACTTGCCGTGATCCATGACCCAAACAGGAGACTGCGATGGTCCTTCCGGACATCCATGACATCGACAAACGGCTGAGTAGTCACGAGGCGGTCTGTGCCGAACGTTATGGCGCCATCCGCGAGCGTGTCGGTCGTATCGAGGCGCTGGGCTGGTCGACGCTTGCGGCCATGCTGACCACCGGGATCGGTGGTCTGTCGTGCGTCGCCTGGTTTTTCTTCACCAAGACCTTTCAACTTTCCTGAGGTAACACATGCTTGCTTTGCTGGGTTCGATCGTGGGCCTTCTGGGCTCCCTTGCGCCGCGTTTGATCGGCTACTTTGAGCAGAAACAGAACCACGTCCAGGAACTCGAGATGTTTCGAACGCAGGGCGATTTCCAGCTCCAGATGATACAGGCCGGCCATAACGCCAAGATGGCCGAGATCAACGCGCATGCCGACGGCCAGAGCGAACGGGCGGCCTTTGCCGCAGCCCTCAGACCCTCGGGCATGGAATGGGTCGATGCCTTCAATGGCTTCGTCCGGCCTTTTCTGACGCTCTGTTTCTTTGCCCTCTATGCCGCCGTGAAGGCGGCACAGTTCGTCATTCTGCAGCAGGAGCACAGCGGCTCCGCCGCGACTCTGCTCTCGATGTGGGGTGACGAGGATTGGGCCGTGTGGGCAGCCATCGTCACTTTCTGGTTCGGCAATCGCACCTTCAACAAGGAACGGGGGCGGGGATGAGTCCACAGGGAAGTCCAAGGGCCACCAGCAAGGTTGGTGTTTCCCTGATCCGGGCCTTCGAAGGTTTCTCATCCGTGGTTTACGTTTGCCCTGCGGGGTTTCCGACGGTCGGCTACGGACATGTCGTTCAGGCGGGCGAGCGCTTCGAAACGCCACTTTCGCCGGACGCGGGCGAGGCGCTGCTGCGAAAGGATCTCCCGCGCTACGAAAGCGCCGTGTGCCGGCTGATCGATATGCCGCTCGGAGATCTGTGCTTCGACGCCTTGGTGAGCTTCACCTTCAATCTCGGCGAGGATGCATTGGCGGCATCGACGCTGCGACGGCTGGTCAATGTCGGTCGCGTCACCGAGGTCGGGCCACAGTTCGACCGCTGGGTCTTTGCGGGCGCGCGCAAATTGCCCGGCCTTGTACGCCGGCGAGCCGCTGAGCGCGCCTTGTGGGAACGAGGTCTTTAGGCAAATCGTCAAGTTTTTCAGACGCACTTTTGCAGGTCGGTTCCCTCCGGCTGAAAGATTGCATTGCGACCGTTGCCTCGTCGCTGGGGCCGTGGTTTCTTCCGCGACCCCGGCAAGACCGGAAGCGTTCGTTGGAGGGAATTTACATGAGAAGACGCCAATTTATCGCCGCCGGCAGCACGGCTGGTGCGCTGGGCCTCTCCGGTGCCTTCGCCGGTCCCGCCCTGGCGCAGGCCCAGCAATTCTCGATCGCCACCGGCACGACCGGCGGCGTCTACTATCCACTGGGCGGCGCCATGGGCAATATCCTCACCAAGAAGGTGCCGGGCTGGGCGGTCACAGCCGAAGCGACCGCAGGCTCCGTCGCCAACATGCACATGATCCGCGACGGCAAGGCGCAGATGGCGCTGACCCAGTGCGATACCGCCTTCGATGCCATCAAGGGCCTGGACAAATTCAAGGATAAACCCGTCGAGTCGCGCACGCTCTGCGTCGTCTATCCCAACCTGGTGCACTTCGTCACGATGGAGGGCACCAGCATCAACAAGCTTTCCGACATCAAGGGCAAGCGCATCTCGACCAGTTCGCCCGTCAGCGGCTCGGAAGTGATGGCGCTGCGCATGATGGACGAACTCGGCCTCAAGGTGGCCGACATCAAGCGCGAGCGCCTGTCGCCGGCCGAGAGCACCAACGCCATGAAGGATGGCAAGCTCGACGGCTACTTCTTCAACGGCGGCCCGCCGGTCGCGGCGATCACCGATCTCGCGGCCACCCAGGGCGTGAAGATGAAGTTGCTCCCCAATGCCGACATGGTGCCGGCGCTCAACAAGAAGTACGGGCCGGTCTTTGCGCCCAGCGTCATCAAGGGCAAGTCGTACCCAGGTGTCGATGCCGACGTGGCGGTGATCGCCATCTGGAACATCCTGGTCGTGCCGGCCTCGATGAAGGACGATCAGGCTTACACGATCATCAAGACGGTATGGGAGAACTACCCGGACCTGCTGGCCACCCACAAGGCGGTGACCGACATGACGCCGGGGAATCAGAAGCAGGCCAACTCCTCGGTACCGTTCCATCCCGGCGCGATGAAGTTTTTTGCCGAGAAGGGCATCAAGCTCTCGTAACGGCGGCAGACACGGGTCGGGGCTCCCGCTCGCGACGGGAGCCCCGTTTCTTTTGGGGATGGAGACGACATGGCGGTACAGGCCGAACTGCTGAGCGACGAAGAGCGCCGCAAGGTCGAGGAATTGATCGAACAGGAGGAGGGCGAGATCAGCCGGTTCGCCGGCTGGTACGGCCGGCTGCTGACGTCGATTGCCGTCGCCATGACGTTGTTCCATCTCTACGCAGCCGCCAGCACGATCGACCAGCAGAGCCTGCGCGAAATCCATGTCGCCTTCGCGCTGTCTCTGGTGTTTCTGTTGTTCCCAGCGGTGAAGAGCTGGCGCAACCGCATCGCGCCCTGGGACATCTTGGGCGCGGCGCTGTCGGTCGGCGTCATCTGGTACATGATGACCGGCGGCACCTGGATCAGCCTCGACGGCGTCGATGATTTCCTCGACCGCTACGTCTCGCCGACGCCCGAGGATCTAGTCGTGGGCGCGATCCTGATCGTGCTGGTGCTCGAGACGACGCGCCGGGCAACGGGCTGGATCATGCCGGTCCTGTCGATGACGTTCTTCGCCTATGCGCTGTGGGGCAACTACCTGCCGGCGCCGTGGACGCACAAGGGCTACCCACTCTCCGACATGATCGCCGAGACGTACATGACGTTGAACGGCATCTTCGGCTCGGCCATCGACGTCTCGGCCAGCCTGATCGTGCTGTTCACCATCTTCGGCGCCATTCTGCAGGCCTCGGGCGCTGGGCGCTTCTTCATCGACTTCGCGCTCCGCGCCATGAAGGGCCAGCCCAATGCCGCTGGCCGTGCCGTCGTGCTATCGTCGTTCCTGCTGGGCGGGCCCTCGGGTTCGGGTGTCGCCACGACCGTGACCATCGGCACCGTCGCCTGGCCGATCATGCGCGAGGCCGGTTACGGCAAGTCGGCAGCTGGCGGCCTGCTCGCGGCCGGCGGCCTCGGCGCTATCCTGTCGCCGCCGGTCATGGGGGCTGCGGCCTTCCTTATCGCCGAGTATCTCAAGATGTCGTATCTCGACATCGTGCGGATGGCGATCGTCCCGACCTGCCTCTACTACTTTGGCCTGCTGGTGATGACCGAGATCGACTCGCACAAATACGGCCTGCGCTCCGTCGACCCGGCGATCGACATGACGCTTGGTCAACTCGTGACCCGCTACGGCTTCCACTTCACGTCGCTGATCTCGGTCGTCGTGCTGATGGTTTGGGGCTATTCGGCGACCTACGCCGTGTTCTGGTCGATCCTGCTCGCCATTGGGGTGAGCTTCCTGCGCGCCGACACCGCGCTCTGGCCGCGGAAGCTCTTTCCGGCACTGGCCAACGGCGCCATCCAGGCGTTGGGCGTCGCCGCCACCTGCGCCTGTGCCGGCATCATCGTCGGCGTGACCACCAAGACCGGCCTGGCGCTGAAATTCTCGTCCATCGTCATCGATCTGGCCGGCGGCTCGCTGTTCTGGACCGCGCTCTACACTTCGCTGATCGTCTGGGTGGTGGGCCTTGCCGTGCCGGTGACGGCCTCCTACATCATGTGCGCGGTGATCGCGGCTCCGGCGCTGATCAAGCTCGGCGTGCCCGACTACGCTGCCCATATGTTCATCTTCTACTATGCCGTCCTCTCGGAAGTGTCGCCGCCGACCGCGCTGTCGCCGTTTGCCGCCGCCACGATCACGCGCGCCGATCCCTACGTCACGACGCTGCAGAGCTGGAAGTACGCGCTACCAGCCTTCCTGGTGCCGTTCATCTTCGTGCTCGACCCGATCGGCTCCGGTTTGTTGCTTGAATTCCCCCAGGGCATGACGTGGGGCTGGGCCGTCTGGGTGACGATAGGCGCGGCGGCCGGCGTCGTGGCGCTGGCCTTTGCGGCCCAGGGCCACGCCATTCGCCCGCTTGGTGTCGCGACACGCTTGGCCTGCTTCGCTGCTGGCGTGGTGCTGATGTTTCCAGGCCTGATCGATGACTGGGCAGGGGGCATGGTGGCCGCCCGGCTGATAGGCCTCGCGATTCTGGCGTTCGTGGTCGCCTACGAAGTCATTGAAGCGCGCAGGACCGGCGCTGCAGGCCCTAGTGCATAGCCAGTACGCCCAACTCGGCGCTCAGTGGATGTCGAGCGAAAGCGGCGCGATGGCCGCGCCTTCGCGACCTAGATAGTCGTGCTTCACCGAATCCTTTAGCATGCGCGCCTGCGCCTCGGCCACGCGTCCCATGGCAGCAGTAGGGTCGAGATGTAAGGGGTTTCCATCCTTCAGCACGACCTCACCATCGACCAGCACGGTTCGAACGGCGCGGTCGGCAGCGTGGAAGACGAAAGACCGCAGCGGATCGCGCGCCGGCTGCATCAGCGGATGGCCGAGGTCGACCAGCACGATGTCGGCCGCCATGCCAGGCGCCAGGGCGCCAATGTCTTTGCGGCCCAGCGCCGCCGCGCCGCCCAGCGTCGCCGCCTCGAAGGCACCGGCCGTGTCGAGGCTACGGATGTCCTCGCTCATCAGGCGGCCGGCCATGATCGCAAGCCGCATCTCCTCGATCAGGTTGTGCGGCGCGCAGTCGGTGCCGAGGCCGACGTTGACGCCGCGCTCTCGGTAACGCCCGACATGGTCCATGGCCAGGCCGTAGCGGGCGAAAGGCTGCGGACAGTGCGCCACCGAGGCGCCGGCCTCGGCGATCAGGTCGAGGTCCTTCGAGGTGTGCCAGCGGATCTGCGGATGGTCGTCGAGCAGGATACAGTGTGCCAACACGGTGTCGCCCTTCAGCAGGTCCTGCGCCGCCGCCCATTGCACCGGCGTCATGTTGTGGCGGCGGATCATCTCGCGCACCTCGACCACCGACTGGGCGAGGTGCGTGGAGAAGTGCAGCCCGCTGTCGTCGGCATGCTTGCGGGCGGCCGCGAACAGCTCCGGCGTCACCGTGTCGATCTGGGCGGGGAAGACCATGGCGTCGAGGCGCCCCGAATTGTGCGCCTCGGCGTCGGCCATGACCCGCTTCGCCTTCTCGAACTGCGTCAGGCCGCCGGCCTCGTCCCATTTCCAGGTCACGGTCTGCGGCGAGGCCATGCCCCAGCGCGCCGACGCAAAGGTGGGCGCCGCGTAGAAGCGCATGCCGCTCTGCGCCATCGTCTCCAGCCAGCCTTCGAATGGCATCGTGACGTCGCAGGCCGTCGTCGTGCCCGCCCGCAGCATCTCTGAATAGGCGAGCGTCGCCGCCCCCTGCCGGCCGTCGTCACCCAGGCGAAAGGCCTGTAGCCGCTCCATCAGGCCGGTCATCTGCTGCTCGGGCACGCCATGGTCCTCGCGCACGCCGCGGTAGCCGGGCTCGGTCGAGGGGTGGCTGTGGATGTTGACCAGGCCGGGCAGGGCCAGCATCCCGCGCCCGTCGAGCGCCGGCTCGCTGGCCTCCCTAGGCCGCGCCCCGGCCGGGGTAATCTCGACGATGCGGCCGTCCTTCAGGAACAGGTCGACGTCTCGGCGATAGATGTGGCGTCGCGCGGCGGCGTCGCGCACGACGGCCCATGGGACGTTCCGGATCGAGGTCGGCCGCGCTGTCATGATCTGTCTCCCCTGGGGCACGTCTATTGCATGGGGCGTGCCAAAGGACGATAGAGTCGGGCAACGAAGAGAACAAGGAGGCGGATCATGCAGGTGCTGGGCGGGCGACGTTTGAAGTGGGCACTGGCGGCGGCAGCTGCGGCGATGCTGTCGGCTTCGGTGCAGGCCCAGACCCTGAAGGCGGTCATGGGCTCGGACGTCAAGATCCTCGATCCGATCTGGACCACCGCCTATACCGCCCGCAACCACGGCTACATGATCTACGACACCCTGTTCGCCCTCGACGCCAACCTCGCAGTGAAGCCTCAGATGCTGGAGGGTTTTACCGTCAGCGACGACAAGCTGGTCTACATCTTCACCCTGCGCGACGGACTGACGTTCCACGATGGCGCGCCGGTGACGGCCGAGGACTGCATCGCCTCGATCCGCCGTTGGGGTTCGCGCGATTCGATGGGCCAGAAGCTGTTGAGTTTCACCAAGGAGCTGAAGGCGGTCGACGCCAGAACCTTTACCCTGACCCTGAAGGAGCCCTACGGCCTGGTCACCGAGTCGCTGGCCAAGCCCAGTTCGCTGGTGCCCTTCATCATGCCCAAACGGATCGCCGAGACGCCGGGCACGACACAGATCACCGAGTACGTCGGCTCCGGGCCGTTCGTGTTCCGCCGCGACCTGTGGCGGCCGGGCGAGTTGTTGGTCTACGAGAAGTTCAAGGCCTACAAGCCGCGGCCCGAGCCGGCTTCGGGCCTGGCCGGCGGCAAAGTGGTCCACGTCGACCGCGTCGAGTGGCTGGCGATCCCCGATGTCCAGACCGCGGTGAACGCCCTGCTGACCGGCGAGATCGACCTCATGGAGCAGCCGACCATCGAGATGATGCCGCTGCTGGAAAAGAGCCGGAATGTGCAGGTCGTCGACCTCAACCCGCTCGGCAGCCAGTACAATTTCCGCTTCAACACGCTGCACAAGCCGTTCGACAATCCCCGGATCCGCCAGGCCGCGCTCTACGCGCTGAACCAGAAGGACATCCTGCAGGCTGCCATCGGCGAGCCGAAGTACTTCAAGGAGTGCAAGGCGCTGTTCATTTGCGGCACGCCGCTCGCCACTGATAAGGGCTTCGAGGACAAGCTCAACTCCGACTTCGCGAAGTCGAAGGCCATCCTCAAGGAAGAGGGCTACGACGGCACGCCGATCGTACTGCTGTTCGCCACCGACACCAACACCGGCCGGCTGACGCCGGTGGTGAAGTCGCTGCTCGAGCGCGGCGGCTTCACCGTCGACATGCAGGCGATGGACTGGCAGACCGTGATCGCCCGGCGCTCGCGCAAGGAGGCGCCGTCGGCCGGCGGTTGGCACGGCTTCATGACCGCCTGGGTGTCGGCCGACCTGCTCGATCCCATCATGTCGGCCTTCACCGGTGCCGCCTGCGACAAGGCCTTGTTCGGCTGGCCGTGCGACGCCAAAATCGAGGAACTGCGCGACGCCTTTGCCCGCACTGTCGATCCGGCCCAACGCAAGGCGCTCGCCGAGGCCATCCAGGTCCGCATCTCGGAGTTCCCGACCCACGCCCAGCTCGGCCAGTACAATTTCCCCTCGGCACGTCGCACCAGCCTCTCGGGCAACCTCGAGGCGCCGGTGCTGGTCTTCTGGAACGTGAAGAAGAAGGAATAGTCCGACTGAAGAATGGTGCTGCCGCACAGGATTGAACTGTGGACCTCCCCCTTACCAAGGGGGTGCTCTACCACTGAGCTACGGCAGCGAACGCGGCGGGGTATGCCATAGGGGGAGAGCCGGTTCAACCGTTGCCGCCCGCCGAAACGGCGGCAAGGCACGGCTTGCCGCCGCGGGGCTGCTCTGCCTACCCTTTACCGAGAAATGCCAAGGGGGAACGCATGAACTGGCGCCCGATTTCAGCCGATTCGCACATCACCGAGCCGCCCAACTGCTATATCGACCATATCGATCCCGCCTTCCGCGAGCGCGCCCCGCGTGTCGTCAACAAGGAGGGCATGGGCGACATCTACCTCGTCGATGGCATGAAGACGCCGGTGCCCATGGGGCTGGTGGCGGCGGCCGGCGTGGCACCCAAGGACATCCGCATCGGCGGCGCGAAGTTCGAGGATCTGCACCGAAGCGGCTGGGATCCGAGCACCCGCCTCGCCGACCAGGACAAGGACGGCGTCGCCGCCGAGATCATTTATCCCACCGTCGGTATGCTGATCTGCAACCACCCGGACTTCGACTACAAGAAGGCCTGCTTCGATGCCTACAACCGCTGGCTCCAGGCCTACTGCAGCCATGCCCCCGGCCGCCTCGTTGGCATGGGCCAGACCGCCATGCGTACAGTGAAGGAGGGCATCGCCGACCTCGAGCGCATCAAGGCGATGGGTTTCCGAGGTGTGATGATGCCAGGTAATCCCGGTGAAAATGACTACGACGACCCGGCCTTTGACCCGTTCTGGGAAGCCGCCGTCGCGCTCGAGCTACCACTGTCGTGGCACATCCTGACGACGTCCGGCGACAACAGCCTCGCCAAGCCGCGCGGCCCCAAGATCAATGGGTTCCTTTCCATTATCCGCGGCTGCCAGGACATCATGGGCATGCTGGTGTTCTCAGGTGTGTTCGAGCGACATCCGAAATTGCGTGTGGTCTGTGTCGAAGCCGACGCCGGCTGGGCGCCGCACTTCATGTACCGCATGGACCATGCCTACAAGCGGCACCGCTACTGGATGAAGGGCCAGGAACTCCAGCGCCTACCGTCGGAATATTTCCGCGACCACATCGCGCTCACCTTCCAGGACGATTGGACGGCGTTCCAGTTCGCTGACCATCTCGCACCCCACCAGCTGATGTGGGCCAACGACTTCCCGCACAGCGATTCGACCTGGCCGTGGAGCCAAGACGTGATCAAGGAACAGACCGGCCACCTCACGCCCGAGCTGCGCAAGCGCATCCTGCGCGACAACGTGGCGGAGCTTTACAAGCTGGCGGCGTGATTGGAGTGCTAGGGAAACTCTGAAAAAGTCATCGACATGAGCAGTAGGTCATGATTCTAGGGAATCCCGTTGTGTGAAAGCCAGGATTTCTTCGATGAAGCAGATGACGTTGGCGACGGCCGGTTTTGATCGTT
>JAESGK010000362.1_pt1 | contig 20281 bp, 20 predicted proteins | sample 9269681 | NCBI WGS metagenome assembly JAESGK01 (sample SAMN14515347, study PRJNA621673) | algae metagenome | isolation source: Timaviella obliquedivisa GSE-PSE-MK23-08B and co-occurring heterotrophs from... | place: USA: Grand Staircase Escalante National Monument, Utah | collected 2006-08-15
GTACCGAACCAGGCATCAACATCCGGAATCTCTTTTTCCAGGTCGTCTTTGTAGCGTTCGGAAAGACAGCCGGTAACGTACACCTTGTCGACAATGCCCTCTTCCTTCGCGTCGACATACCGCAAAATGGTGTCGATGGACTCTTGCTTGGCGTTGTCAATAAATCCGCACGTATTGATCACCACCACACTCGCGTCATCGTCGCTCGACTCGTGTACAGCGTTGATGCCGTTGCCGCGAAGCTGTGTGAGCAATACCTCCGAATCCACCAGATTCTTGGAACAGCCCAGTGTCACAATGTTGACTTTCGTCTTTTTATTTCCCTTTGTCTTCATGTCTCTTGGCAGATTTGGAGGCCGGCCCGATGAAACAGCCACCCCCATGCCTTTCCGGCGGCAAAAATACAAAAATAAACGGGCACGGAATTTGGGCTTCCGGGTGTTAAAGTATCTTTACAGCCTCAAACCAAACCATGAAAAAGTCGTCCTGGTTCATTTTTTTCCTGATTTTGGCCGTTTCTTGTCTCGACGATCCCGACTGTTTTCGTCTAAATAATAATGTGGTCGGATTTGCTTTTCGGGTGATGGGTTCCAACCGCGCCGACACCGTACGACTGGCGCGGGTAAATGTGAGCGGCACGGACAGTTTTGTTCCCGACACGGTCACATCCAGCGTATACGCGCTAATCAATTTCACCACGGATTCCACAAACGTCATATTTACATACCAGGACGGCACCACCCACTACCTGGATCTGCGCTATAACCTTAAGACGCAGTTTATTTCCGAGGATTGTGGCGCGCGATATGAAGTGTCGGGCCTCCGGGCGCGGGGTACGGACATAGACTCGGTACGTGTAATCAGCAGTACGCCCAACAAGGCCGCCGGCGCAATCAACATCGAGCTCCTCCGTTGCCCCAACCCGCGATACGTAGGAGTAGCCTTCTACGATATGTCGGCATCCACCAACAACACCGTGGCCTTTAACGTCAGGTCGGGGTCGCTGGCAGTGGACAGCATCATCGCCGATTACAGTGGTGAGGTACTTTACCCACGGGCCAGCCGCACGCTTTTTTACTTGCCGGTAGACCCAAATTCAGACGAAACAACCTTTAGTTTCTACACACGCGGCGGAAACCCGACCATCCCGCAAAAACTGCGCATCACCTACACCACACGCCCACAGAATTCCTTTCCTGACCTGTGTCCTGAAATACGCCTGGTCGATAATCTGAATGTGGCGGAATTAGATGCGGGCCTGGCAGTAGCCGACAGCCTGGGCATCAACGAAGACAATGAGTTCCTGGACTATTTGACCGATCCGCCATCGAGCAATATTCGGTTGTTTCGGTGTCCACAAACGAATCTGGCAAAGCTGGCCTTTCGCCAACGTACAGTACCGGGCGCGACTACGACCAAAGACGATACGATCGCTGTCAAAAGGATTACATCCAACTATGCTCCCGACCTGATTTACGCCGCCAACCGCGAGCTTTCCAGCATTACTTTGCCGGTGGACCCGGAAAACGATGAAACGATATTTTACATCGAGTATACCAACAGCAGCACGCCGACAGATACAGTACATATCCGCTATACCCGTACAACCAGCGCCAGCGGCATACGGAATTGTGGCAGCATAACCACGTATACCGAACTAACGGAAGTGGGGGATGACGGGAATACGAACAATATCATCGTCGCGCCAACGAACAGCACGACCTCCAGCACTTTACATAATCCCCCCACGTCTACTAACATTCAGGTTATCCATGAGGCTAATCAGTAGCATAGTGTTTGTTTTGGTGGCCACCGTCGCCCAGGCGCAGCATGCTGCTCCTCGACAGCCGGCTGCGCCCAAAAAAGACAAAGCCCCGGTGGCTACAGCCACCCCCGAAAAGGATACTGTTAAAGTAAAGAAAGACCCGCGGCGTTTTATTCCTACAGGCGTGCGTTTTGGCACCGACGGCCTGACCATAGCCCGCAATTTTTACGACGATACTTTTTCGGGGTGGGAGGTAGATGCGGATGTAGATTTTGACCGGTATTTCCTGGCGCTGGAATACGGCACGTGGTCTCGGAGCTTTGACGGTAGTGGCAACGTATATGACAATGACGGCCGCTATTTCCGGGCGGGGATAGATGTTAACTTCCTCACGAAGGATCCCGAGAAAAACATGTTCTTTTTCGGCCTGCGGTACGGACGCGCTACGTTTTCAGAACACCTGTTTATTGATGCAGTAGATCCCGACTTTGGCGCCATTAGCCAACCCTACCACAACACAAATATTAACGGCCATTGGTATGAGTTGACCACAGGGCTTCGTGTCAAGATGATCGGCGGTTTCTGGATGGGCTACACCGCCCGTTTTAAGTTCGGTCTGAAAACCAACGAAACGGGTGAAATGATACCGAGCGATGTGCCGGGTTTTGGTCGTACCGACAGACCCTCCACCTGGGGCTTCAACTATATCCTGTTGTTCAGAATCCCCCTGGGCAAAGCCAAAGTGCCTACAGCAGCAGCGCCGACGGCAGAGACGGGAAGTAGTACGAAAGAGAAATAACGCAGAAGCGCCTAGCCGTTGCGCTTAAACAGAGAGTCGACAAACTCAGTCTTATTAAAAACCTGCAGGTCTTCAGTCTTTTCGCCCACGCCAATGTATTTGACGGGTATCTTAAATTCGTCTGAGATACCGATCACCACACCACCCTTTGCAGTACCATCCAGTTTAGTGATAGCCAGCGCTGTTACTTCAGTGGCTTTGGTAAACTCGCGCGCCTGGATCACAGCATTCTGTCCGGTGCTCCCGTCGAGTACTAGTAATACTTCGTGGGGGGCATCGGGTATAACTTTTTGCATGACGCGTTTGATCTTGGTAAGCTCGGCCATCAGGTTGACCTTAGTGTGCAATCGGCCTGCCGTATCGATAATGATAACGTCGGCATTCCGATCCACGCCTTCTTTCACGGCGTCGAATGCGACGGCGGAAGGGTCGGTATTCATGCCGCGCGAAATGACCGGTACACCTACGCGTTCACCCCACAACTTAAGCTGATCTACCGCAGCGGCGCGGAAGGTATCGGCCGCACCCAATACAACATTCTTACCCTTCTTTTTGAATTGCGCCGACAACTTGCCGATGGTGGTCGTTTTACCCACACCGTTTACCCCGACAACCATAATGACATAGGGCTTTTTATCCGAAGGCGTTTCGAATTCGGCTACATCTTGTGAATTGCTTTCAGACATGAGCACGGCGATCTCTTCACGTAAGATCCGGTCCAGTTCGGTAGTACCGAGGTATTTGTCGCGGGCCACGCGAGCCTGGATGCGCTCGATTATCTTCAGGGTTGTCTCCACACCCACGTCGGACGACACGAGGATCTCTTCGAGGTTGTCCAGCACCTCGTCGTCCACGGTAGATTTACCGACAAGCGCTTTCCCCAGCTTGCCAAAGAAGCTATCCTTGCTTTTTTCAAGTCCCTTATCGAGGGATTCTTTTTTGTCTTTTGAAAATAGTCCGAACATAATGGGTCTGGGGTAAGGCATCCTGCGGATAGACGCCGACGTACAAGTTAAAATAAAAAAAAAGTCCCTCAAGGGGACTTTTTTTATTCTGTGAGGCCAGCTTATTTCTTGGCGAGTGTTTCTTTCACCAGATCAGCTGCGACAATTTCTTCTTTGAAGGTATAAGCACCAGTCTTTTCAGACCGCACGGCACGGATCACTTTTGCGTAGCTTTTTCCGTCGGTTTTTTTCAGGGTAGCAACTACTTTCTTTGCCATGGTTATTTAATTTCTTTATGTACAGTTACTTTTTTCAGGATTGAATTGTATTTCTTCAATTCCAGACGTTCTGTTGTGTTCTTGCGGTTCTTCGTGGTGATGTAACGACTCATACCCGGCTGGCCGCTGGTCTTGTGCTCTGTGCACTCTAAGATCACTTGGATCCTGTTACCTTTCTTTGCCATGATTTCTTTGCTTTATTTACTAGAGTACCAGGTTTCCGTTGGCTTTAGCTTCCTTTAAAACCGCAGAGATACCGTTTTTGTTGATAGTCTTAATTGCTTTGGTTGATAACTTCAGGGTTATCCATTTACCCTCTTCAGGGATAAAGAAGCGCTTCTTCTGAAGGTTCGGCAAAAAACGACGCTTGGTCTTGTTGTTCGCGTGCGAAACATTGTTGCCTACCTGAGGTCTTTTTCCGGTTATTTGACAAACTCGTGCCATATTCAGCTTTTTTAGCCCTTTTCGAAAAGGGACTGCAAATATCGTTAAAAGCAGTCCATAAATACAAACCGATCCCCAATAAAACCCTAAAAAAGCTTGGAAATCAGTTCCTGCGGCTCCAAATCAGCAAAATCGTGGATGATAAAATCTGTTTCATGCAGCTCTTCAGGGGTATGCGTGGTCGTAATGCCCACAACTTTGCACCCCGCCTGCTTGCCTGCCTGTACGCCCGACAGCGAATCTTCAAAGACAATACAGTCTCCCGGCGCATAGCCCAGGGCCGCCGCTGACTTTAAATAGATCTCAGGATCAGGTTTGCCTTTGCTTACAAAGCTGTCGTCGAGGATCGTAGAAAAAAACCGCTCGGTATGCGTCTTGGAAAGAGAGAAATCTACATTCGCCCGCGGAGCAGAGGTGGCAATGGCCCGTGCAATGCCGAGCGTATCCATCTTTTCCAGGAAGGCCACCAACCCGTTCACAGCCGTAATGTCTTTGTCGTACACCTGGCGATAGAGCGCCTCCTTTTCCTCCGCATATTGCTGAATGCGGGCATCGCCGATGTCGCCAAACAAATTGAAGATCCAATCTTTGTTGGTGCGGCCATAAATCTTCTCGCGCAGCTGCGCCTCGGTCAGGTCGTAGCCTAGCTGTTTGCAAAATTGTTGAAGGGCTATTTTGTGATAAGGATTGCTGTCGACAATGACACCATCCATATCAAAGATAAAGGCTTTACTCATGCGGCGTTAATTACAAAACATTCCACACTAAAGCACGACAAATCTTCGTGCAAACGATTTGTTTCCAATCGCCACGCGTAAAATGTATACGCCCGCCGCGAGTGAGGCCACCGGTATATCATTCGTTTGCTGTCCTTGCAGATACAACAGATGGCCAACCGCCTGACCGGTGACGCTGTAAATCTGTGCCGTGGCAGCCCGGTCGATGCGCACTTCCAGGCGTTGTGTCTGGCGTGCGACGGGATTAGGTCCGAGGTAGATCGCGGGATCTCCCGGTAGGACGCCTTCATTGTCATGGCGCAGAATGTGTATGCCCCCTTGCAGATTGCCCACTACCAGGGCCGGTCGCGCGCTGCTAAACAAATTGACCGCCACGGGCCACACACGCCCGCCCAGGTTGTAGGATTCGTATTCGTCCAGCAGCGGGTTCCACAGAATATTGGTGGCGGCATTTTCTGCCTGCGTGGCAAGACGGAAGTTGCTGACGATGCGCAGAACACCCGTCTGATCGCCCATCACCAGATCGGCCGTGCCGTCGCCGTCGAGATCACCTACCGCGCAAGCGATGTTCTGACGAACCACACTGGACGTAAGGCCCAGGTACGCGCTGGTCTCGAGTACAAAGCTCAGCCCTCCCGTATTTCGCAAATAAAAGAGCGTACCGTTGGTACGGCCATACAAGAGATCGGGACGCCGGTCGAGATTGACGTCGACGACGAGTATATTCTCCGACGAGACCAGCGTGGCATTATTGGGCAGTGCAGGGAGCGTAATAAGCTGTCGATCGCTCAGAGAAAAGTTGGCGCTGCCACTGACGCGGTTCGGAATATAATACAGGCGTGTCACCCCATCGTCAGGCGAGGTGCCGGTGAAGACAAGATCGTTACTACCGTTCGCGTCCATATCGGCAAACTGGATCTTGATGTTATAAAGACGCAGCGAAGTAAAATTGAGATAGTCCGGGTCGGCGAGTGTAAAGATGGGTAGCTCTGCCGAGCCGGTGTTTTCGTATACCTGTATCGTGGCGTAAATAATAGCGGAGCTGTTTTGGCTGATGAAGAGGTCAAAGTCGCCGTCGCCGTCATAATCCAAAAAGGCGGGCACGGCATTGTCTCCAACTTCCAGCATGGCGTCTTGTAAGAAGTTGTCCTTGACAAAGGCGAGCGATGGATCAATATTGGTACCGTTGTTTTTGTACAGCCAGCTCGACCGGGAGAGGTCGATGAATGTCGCTGCGTCAGCCCGGTTGATCTGTTTACTGGGCAGGTTGGTGGAGACAATGATGTCTTTTTTACCATCGAAGTCGACGTCCTCGTAATAGGCCGCGGGGTATAAGAAGTTCGGCGCGGTTGGCCCGGGAAAGTTGACGTTGGTATTAATAACGGGGGCATCGACGGTGCCAGTATTTTCGAGCAGCCAAAGGTGATTACACGCCGCCTCAGACAGCAATATGTCGGGGATGCCGTCGTGCGTAAAATCTTGTACAAGCAAGCTTTTGCCACCGGCATGTTCGGGTCGGCCACCGGTAAAACAAGCAGCGTTGTTAAAAGCGAAGTCGCCGCAACCACACTCCACGAAGCCTCCCCACTTGGACGTCACACGTTCGAAATCCAGGGAGTCACATGTACCGTAGCGCTCGATGCCAAAGTTTTTGTAGTAACCTACAGTACCATTGCTGCCAAAGCTGATGCTAAAGATATCGAGGTCACCGTCGCCGTCGACGTCAGAAATCGACGGCAGGTCGTCAGGCGCCATTTGAAGATTTACTTTGAACGTGCCGGAGCCCTTGTATAATACCGCGTCGCTCATGCCGCCGCCAGGACCGCTGGAAAATCGAATATGCTGCCAGGCGGGGAGGCCGCCCTCGGGGGTAACGTTACGGAACACACGAATGCCGAAGTTGTCGCCGGTGAAAATGTCTTTGTGACCATCGCAGTCAAAGTCGCGCAGCAATAACCAGTTGATGATCTCGGTTGGAAAAAAATGTTCGTAGGCAGGCGTATACACATAACGACCGTCTTGCTGCAGGAAGGTAGAGATTTTTGCTGCCATGCGGTCGTACACCACAAGGTCGTCTTTGCCATCGTGGTCGAGGTCCAGCGTGTTGTATTGGGCAGCGTTCAATCCGCCGGCCCAGGCTAAGTCCAGGTTGCTCTCAGCACCGGTGACCAGTACCGAATCTTCCAGCGTATACGTAAACTGAGCGTGCAGGCTTAGCGGGAAGAGAATCAATGCGGCGTGTAAAAACCTTCTCATGTAAAATAAATTTCTTCCTTAGCATAACGTAGTCGCGATACGGCCTGTTATCTTGCTGCAAGATACTTTCTTCTGGGTTAGCCGGGAAGGATGGTCGTGTTAATATAGAGAATAGTACTGTATGGAAATAGCCGCATTGTATGCCCGGTTCAAAGAGGCAGGAAAGGTGTCTACCGACACCCGTAAAATTGAGCCCGGAGCGATGTTTTTTGCGCTGAAGGGAGACCGTTTTAATGCCAACGAATTTGCCGCACAGGCCCTCGAGGCCGGTGCCCGGTACGTAGTGATAGAGGAAGCCCAGTATAAAGTGGACGATCGCTGCCTGCTGGTGGACGACGTGTTAACAGCCCTGCAGGCACTGGCCCGATATCATCGCAGCCAACTAAAAATGCCGGTGGTAGGACTGACGGGCTCCAATGGAAAGACCACCAGCAAAGAACTGGTCAGCGCCGTGCTGAGCCAGAAGTTTAAGACATATGCCACCAAAGGCAACCTGAACAACCACATCGGTGTGCCGCTTACACTGCTGGCTATAGACGAATCGTATGAAATAGCAGTGGTAGAAATGGGCGCCAACCACGTCGGCGAAATCGCGTTGCTCTGTTCGATTGCCAATCCCACACACGGTTTTATTACCAACATCGGCCGGGCCCACATCGGTACTTTCGGCGGGTATGAAAATATCATTCGCGCGAAGTCTGAATTATACCAGCACCTGCTGACGCATCGGGGCACCGTGTTCATTCAATCTCAAAATCCCGTGTTGGCCAATATGGCCAGGCGCTTTGCCGCGCCGGTATTTTACCCGGCATCGGGCGACTACTATCACTGTGCGCTGATCGACGCCGATCCGTTCGTGCGCGTACGTGCCGAGAACGGCGACACGATCACGACCAACCTGATCGGCAGTTATAATTTTGAGAACATTGCGGCCGCCCTATGTATTGGCAAGTTCTTTGGCGTGGACGACAAACTGGCAAACCAGGGCATCGCCGCCTACGTGCCGGGAAACATGCGATCGCAGATTGTACAGAAAGGCAGTAATATCATCATACTGGATGCGTACAACGCCAACCCCAGCTCCATGCAGGCGGCCATTGAAAACCTGGCGGCAATGAAAGCCGACCGGAAAGTGGCGATCCTGGGCGATATGTTCGAGTTGGAGGAAGAAGCCGAAAAGGAACATGCTGCGTTGGGCGCGTTGCTGCGCGAAAAGAATTTTGCCGCGGTATACTTGTGCGGCAACCTCGTACGCGCGACGGCAGCAGCCTTACCCGGCGCCCGGCACTTCGCCACCAAGGAAGACCTGATGGCTGACTTAAAAAAACAGCCGCTCGAATCAGCGACAATCCTCGTAAAGGCATCACGCGGCATTGGACTGGAAACGATAGTCGACAGCTTATAAACACACAATAGAATTATCCATGGAGTTTACACCCATACTCAAGTTCCTGAAGGACCTGGCCAAGAACAACGATCGGGAATGGTTTGAGAAGAACAAGTCGCGCTACGTACAGGCGCGTGAGTATTTTGAGCAGGCCGTTGGAACCTTGTTAAACGATATGATCAAATTTGATGCGTCGCTGGCAGGCCTGGAACCGAAGAAACTGATCTTCCGCATCTACCGCGACGTACGCTTTAGCAAAGACAAAAAACCGTATAAGAACAATTTCGGTGCCGGCTTCTCTGCATCGGGCAAAGGACTCGGCATGCCTGGATATTATTTCCAGGTGCAGCCCGGCGGGGAAAGCTTTGTCGCCATTGGATTTTTTCAACCAGAGCCGGAGATCCTGGCCCGGGTGCGTCAGGAAATAGACTACAATGCTGCCGCGCTGGAGAAAATCTTTCGCGATAAGAAATTCAAAGCAAACTTCGAAAAATTTTGGGATGAAGGCGCGCTCAAGAATGCGCCCAAAGGATACCCCAAAGACCACCCCCATGCCGACTGGCTGCGGCTGAAGAACTTTATTGTCATTCGCAACTTTAGCGACGCCGAAGTGGCGGATAAGAAATTTCTCAAGCAAGTTGCCGACACACTTAAATCCGGCAAGCCATTAAATGATTTTCTGAAAGAAGCGCTGGCATAGGTAGACCACGCCATTAACTTTGTATCATGTTTTTATATAATGTAACAGTGGGCATCGACAAGGAGCTTGAAGCGGAGTGGGTGCAGTGGATGAAGGGGCAATATGTACCGGTGGTGATGGCTACCGGCATGTTTGTTGACTGGAAGATGTACAAGGTCTTGCACGACCAGGAAGACGGCTCGGTGTCGTACAGCGTGCAATATTTTGCCTCAACGATCGAGCAGGTAGTGCAATTTGTCGAACAGGTGGAGCCGGAGTTGAACAAGGCACACCAGCAACGCTATAGAGATAGACATGTAGCCTTCCGCACATTGCTCGAGGAGGTTTAAATAAAGGCAAAAAAATACCCGGTTCGTCAGCCGGGTATTTTTTATATGTCCTTTCTTCAAGCTGTTAATACACGCTACTTCTTGCGTATTTTTCGAACGGTGCTCTTCGTGCCGTTAGTTGCTTTCAACAGGTAGTTTCCTGTCGGTACACCACTCATGTCGAAGTTATGCTCGATGTTATCGATGTTCTCTTGCTTCAATACGTTGCCCGAATAATCCAGCAACAATACTTTGCCGCCGCGCCATGACGCATCGAAGAGCAAGGTCACTTCATCTTCCGCCGGATTGGGATAGGGTACGATTTCGGTTGCCTCCGCAGTGCGGGCGGCTGCAGTCGCCGTGCCGTACACTTCCAGCTCATAGATAGAATAGCCCCATTCGGTGCCGCGTACAGTAGCGTTGATGCGTACATACCGTGCCGTGCCACTCAAGCCAGTGTGATCATTCACCAGCGTCGTGTTGCCCGTAACCGGTTTTAATGTGGACCATGCGTTGCCATCGTTGGACGTTTCAATAACATAGTCCTTGCCATAGGCCGCCTCCCAGGTGATCTTCACGCGACTGATGGAATATGTGCCACCCAGGTCCACAGCGATCCACTCGAGCGCTGTCTCTGCACTCGCCCAACGGGTTGTAGCGTTGCCATCAACAGCTTTGCCGCCTTCCAGACCCGCAGCCTCTACCGATGAGGTCGTTACAGACTTGTTCAGCGCGATGTTTGATACCGGGTTTGTTACCAGGGAACCATATACTTCCAGTTCATAGATAGAGTAGCCATAAGGCAATCCGCGTACAGTATTATAGACCCGTACATAACGTCCGCTGCCACTCAGGCCAGCATAGTCGTTTACGAGGACGGTGTTGCCAGTTACCGTGCGCAGCGGCGTCCAGTTGTTGTTATCGGACGAGATCTCGATAACATAGTTTGCAGCATAAGCAGCCTCCCAGGTAATTTTCACCCGGTTTACGGCGTAGCTTGCTCCCAGGTCAACAGTGATCCACTCGGTTGCAGTCTCTGCACTGGCCCAACGTGTTGACAGGCTGCCGTCCACTGCCTTGCTGCCTTCCAGGCCCGCGCCTTCGATAGAGGAGGTCGTAACAGCCTTGTTCAGCGCAATGTTCGAACCGCTGTTGCTGGTAGTAACAGAAACAGTCACAATGCCTGATGTAGTAGAAGCACCCGCGTTGTCCGTAGCGATGGCAGTTAAAGAATAGCTGCCTGCGCTTACGTTGCTCCAGGTGTAGCTGTAGGGTGCAGTGTTATCAGTGCCCAACAGTGTAGTGCCCTGGTAGAACGATACACCTGTGATGGTGCCATCAGCATCGGCGGCGTTTGCCGTAATCGTAACACTGGCGGGCGCTGTGAAGCTGCTGCCGCTGGTAGGTGCTGTGATGCTCACCGTAGGCAATTGATTGGTGCCACCCCCCGGAAAGTCATCGGCCGGGCTCATGATCTTGTCGCGAATCCACAGACCTGCTTCTTTCAGGTTGTTCGTAGTCCAGGGACCGTTCGGAGAAATACCGGTTTTCCATACCGCGCCCGACAACGGGTCGTCTGAATAATTCCAGTTGGTCCAGCTGATTTTCTTCTGACGCATCATGTCGATGTAACGCTGCGTCATCACAAAATCGTTGGGGCCGTTACCCGATGCTTCTTGTGAACCGAACTCGGATACGAACACCGGCAGGCGGTCGGCCGCCCAGCTGAGCTCGTTCAGGTATTGATCGCGGTGATCTTTTGCATAAAAGTGGAACGTATACATCACGTTCGGGAAGCTGAGCTGATTGCTGACAATGTCTTGCGCACTGCGGCCCATCGACACACCCATCGAGCTCCACGCATGCGTACCGACGAGAATTACAGCATCCGAGTCAATCGCACGGATCACAGGAATAATCTGGTCGGCATACGTCTTAATAACAGGCCATGTGGTGTTGTTGCCGTTGGGCTCGTTACACACGTCATAGATGATGTTATTGTAGCCCTTGAACGTGTTGGCGATCTCAGTGAAGAAGGTCTTGGCACGGGCCAGGTTGAAGTTCGGGTCACCGGGGGTGAGCTGGTGCCAGTCTACCAGGGCATACATGCCGCGTTCGGTAGCTTCATTCACCAGTGTCTTCACCTGGTTGGTGTAGCCGGTCGGGTTGGTTTCGTAGCCACCCTCCTGCACATACAACGAAATGCGGAGAATGTCAGCGCCCCACTCGTACGCGAGGGTGTTGAGTGAGTTTTCGTTTAGCGACTTGCCCCAGCCGTGCCACTGAATACCGTGCGTGCTCATACCGCGCAACTGAATGGGATTGCCATACTGGTTGCAAAGCTTGGTGCCAATCACCCTTAGCTGACCGTTTTTCTGCACGGGCGTCTGTGCGTGCGCCGACGGCGCCGACAGCTGCCAGCAGGCTGCGATCAACAGTAGGTGTAACATAACAATTCGGAATAGTTTAATCATAGTATTGAAATTTGGTTTTGGTAGTACGCTTAAAAGCAGGCCGTGCACGGCCTGAAGAGGGAATTAAAACTCCGGATGAATGGGGGAAAGAAAAAAAGCATTGATTAAACGGTTGGCGTCAATTATTAAAAGGCAGCGCCCAAAAAATCTCTTTACAGGGGTTAGCTTCCAATGGATAGAAAATAACGGTGAAATTTTTTTGACTGCGTGAACCTAATGGCGGGGGACAGGGTTTTAAGAGCATACCGATCGGTATGGTTTTACAAAAGGTTAAGAACAATGCCAAAAGCAGAACAAACCCGGACATTTATCATCGAGCGCACGGCCCCCGTGTTTAACATGAAAGGTTACGCGGGCACATCGCTATCAGATCTCGAAAAGGCGACTGGCCTGACGAAGGGTAGCATTTACAACAACTTTGCGAACAAAGACGAAGTAGCCCTGGCTGCCTTTGACTACAACCTCAACATGGTCCACACGCTGGTCCAATCGGAAATGGCAATGGCCGATACGGCGCACGAGAAGCTGATGGCGTACATACGCGTTTACAGCGATCCTTCCTTTCGCAGTGCTTTTCCAGAAGGCGGTTGTCCCATTCTAAATACCGCGATTGATGCAGACGACACACATCCCGCGTTGCGTGAACGTGCGCACGCTGCCGTGATGGATTGGAAAGACACCATTGTGGCGGTGATTGAGCAAGGCATGCAGGCGGGCGAATTTAAGGCATCGGTCAACGCGCAGGAAGTGGCGGTGGCCATGGTGGCCATGATCGAAGGCGGCGTCATGATGGCGCGCGTGACAGGCAAGCCTGCCTTACTGAAAACGGTGATGCGTTCGGTCGAACATACCGTCAAAGAATTACTATCAGAATAACTACACACAAATATAAATTATGAAAACAACAAAGAACACCGTCCTGATCACAGGCGGCAGCGCAGGCATTGGCCTGGAGCTCGCAAAACAATTTGAGGCCGCGGGAAACAAAGTAATCATTACCGGTCGCGATGCCGCCCGGTTAAAGAAGGCCACCGATCAGCTCCCGGGCGTAACCGGCATCGTAAGCGACGTAACCCGCGCAGCCGACGTCGACGCGCTTGTGGCGCAACTGCAAGCAGAATTCCCCAGCCTAAACGTTGTAATCAACAATGCTGGCCGCGCCTTCGTACACGACCTGGCCCTCGCTGAGGGTACGTATGATAAGGCGGCAGAAGAGATGGAGACCAACTACCTTTCGGTTATTCGACTGAACGAAAAACTGCTGCCCATTCTCCGCAAACAGCCGGAAGCAGCGATCGTCGACGTGTCATCGATCGTGGCGTACACGCCGAACCACATCATTGCCACCTACAGCGCCACGAAAGCTGCCCTGCACTCGTATACCGTGTCGCTACGCCACGCGCTATCGAAGAACAGCAGCATAAAAGTTTTTGAGCTCATGCCGCCCCTGGTGAATACCGAGTTTTCGCACGACATCGGTGGCGCAGAACGTGGTATACCTCCATCTGTAGTAGCCGCAGATTTGTTGGCCGCGTTCGAACAAGACAGCTACGAGGTCCGCGTGGGCGACACAGCCTATATCTATGAGCTGAGCCGCACATCACCCGATGACGCATTTGCTGTTCTGAACCCTGCATAAGCAACGACCCCCTACCAATGAAAACAGAACTGAAACAAAAGATAGCCTTCGCCTTACTCATGGGCATCGTTACGACAGGCGTTATTTCATTTACGCTGATTAGTATTAACGTGGGTTTCATTGAGCGTTTCTGGCAAATTTGGCTCCGCTCATGGGCCATGGCCTACATCGTAGTAATCCCCGCCATCTTAATTATCGGCCCCAAGATTCAGTTACTGGTTCATCGGTTGATTCCACACAAAGAATAGTCATCAGGGACATCTGGCGCGAGTCTTAGCCCCGCCTGCCTGCCGGCAGGTCTCGGGGCGGAGACTCGTGCCCAGGATGGCGGGGAGTCTCCGACTCCCCAGCGGTAACGTCGTAACCCCGTGGCAACCACAAGGCCACCCGCCCACACCGACAAACAAATCTTTCAGAGCTTACGCCGACGTAAGCCCCTTCTCCTGCAATAAAACTTCCAGTTGAGCCCGCTCCAGCGAGCAATTCATCCAACTACCATCAATCGCCGCCCCATACTTCTTATAGAACTCAATCGCCGGCGTATTCCAATCCAACACCTGCCAGATCATACCATTACAATTTTCATCCAACGCACATTGCATCGTACGGTTGAAAAGCTCCTGCCCCATACCGCCGCCACGTTGGCTTTCGGTAACGATGATGTCCTCCAAATAAAGCCGCTTCCCCTTCCACGTAGAGTACCGCCAGTAATACAGTGACAACCCCACGATACCCTGCTCATTCTCGGCTACAAAGAACCCGTAGATGGGCGTGGGTCCAAAGCCGTCGCGCTCCATTTGCTCGACGGTATTGGTTACTTCGTGAGGCGCGCGTTCAAACAACGCCAGCTCCTTAATAAGCTCCAGCACGCGCGATAAATCTTCTTTTTTTCCTTTGCGAATCTGAAATGCCATGATGATTGTTTACATATCTTTTTTAGCGAGCGGCGGCACGACACCCATGTTGAACCAGCTGAAGGCAAATTGATCGGCGTCGAGATCGATAGCCTTCGACAGGTTTGATGCGCCGTGGGCGGACTTCGTTTCAATGCGGATCAACACCGGTGTCTCGCCGGCATGATATTCTTGCAGCGTCGCCGCGAACTTAAAGGAGTGGGCGGGCACCACACGGTCGTCATGATCAGCCGTGTTCACCATCGTGGCCGGATACTTCGTACCAGCCTTGATATTGTGCAGTGGCGAATACCCTCTCAGGTAGTCAAACATTTCTTTTGAGTCGCTTGCCATGCCGTAATCAGGCGCCCATCCCGGGCCAGCGGAGAACTGATGGTAACGCAGCATATCCATGACACCCACACCCGGCAATGCTACTTTAAACAAGTCGGGGCGTTGTGTCATACACGCGCCCACCAGAAGCCCGCCGTTGGAACCACCCTTGATGGCCAGATGATCGGCAGACGTATACTTTTCTTGGATGAGATATTCAGCGGCCGCAATAAAATCATCGAAGACGTTCTGCTTTTGCAGTTTGGTGCCGGCCTTGTGCCAGCGCTCACCATACTCGCCACCCCCGCGAATGTTGGGGAGCGCATAGACGCCGCCGTTCTCGAGCCACACCAGCAAGGAGGGATAGAAAACCGGTGTCAGCGAGATGTTAAAGCCACCGTAGCCGTAAAGCAGGGTAGCATTTTTGCCGTCCAGCGTCAGGCCGCGTTTGTGTACAATGAACATCGGCACTTTTGTACCGTCCTTGCTCGTGTAAAACACTTGCTTCATTTCATAGTCGTCCGCGTTGAAGTTCACCTTGGGTTGTGCATAGAGTGTCGACTTGCCGCCGGCGATGTCATAGCGGAAGATGGTCGTGGGGTAGAGAAACGAAGTGAAGCTGTAGAACACTTCTTTCGCGTCTTTCTTTCCACCACCCCAGCCAGCCGCGCCAATACCGGGCAGTGCCACGTCGTGCTCGAACTTGCCGGTAAGGTCAAATTGCTTGATGAGCGACTTTACGTCTACAGTATATTCTGCAAACAGCTTGCCGCCAATGGAGCTGAAGGCTGCCACGTCTTTTGTTTCGGGTATCAGGTCCTTCCAATGTTCTTTGGACGGGGCAGAAATGTCTGCTATCACCAGCCGGTTATTGGGCGCCTTGTAATTTGTCTGGATATATAGTTTCGAGCCTACGTTCTCGACAAAGGAGTGGTCATTGTCCTGGTCGCCCACCAGCGTAACGATCTTGCTGCCGGGGTCGCTCAGGTCTTTGATGTACAACTCCTGACCCGATGTGCCGTTGGTAGCGATAATCACGAGGAACCGCTCGTCTTCGGTAACCAGGGCGTCGAGGTAACGCTTCGGATTTTTGTCGTCGCCAAAGATCAATACATCCTCGCTGCGCGGTGTGCCGACGCGGTGGTAATACAATTTTTGATTCTCAGCTTTGGCCAGCAGCTTGCTGCCCTCCGGTTTGTCGTAGGCAGTGTAATAAAACGAGTCGTTGCCCTTCCACGCGATGGAGGCAAACTTCAAGTCGTGCAGCGTGTCTTCCAACACACTTTTAGACACGGCGTCAATGACGATGGCGTCGTTCCAGTCAGAGCCGCTGCGAGAGACCAGGTATACCAGGCGCGATCCGTCGTTTGTATAGCTCAGGCCGGCGAGCTTGGTTGTGCCGTCGGCAGAAAAGGTGTTGGGATCGAGAAATACTTCGGCGGCACCGTTTTCCCCCTTTTTGCGGTAATATACGTTTTGGTTTTGCAGGCCGTCGTTCTTGGCAAAGTACAGGTAGTCGCCTTTGCGGAAGGGCGTACCGAGGCGTTCGTAGTTATATACTTCGCGGAGGCGGCTTTTGATTGCGTCGCGATACGGTATCTTGGAAAGGTAGCCCGCGGTCACTTCATTTTGTGCTTCAACCCATGCGCCCGTCTCTTGCGCGGTATCGTTTTCCAGCCAGCGGTAGGGATCTGCCACGGCCGTCGCGAAATAGGTGTCAACGGTGTCGACTTTTTTTGTTTGGGGATATTTCATAATGTCAGCGTGTTCTTCTTTGCCGGGTGTGCAGGCCGTGATGGAAAAAGCCAGGCACGCAGCGATCGGGATGATAACAGTCTTCATAGTTGATGGTTAATGGGTATCAGTGCTCAAAGTAACGCTGCGGAATGAATTCCCCAAGACAAGTTTGGTAATCGGCCAAACGGGCAGGCACTATTTCTTTCTGGTAGCATATCCGTATAGTATAGATAACCTCCTGTATGAGCAAGCAAAAACTTCTGGCCGGCCTGGCCATCGTTTCCTTCGCCGGGACGATCGCCGTCAACGCCCTGGCAAACCTTCTGCCTATCAATGGATTGAATACAGGGCAGGTATCCAACCGCTACCCAAGCCTTTTCACACCCGACGGAACAACCTTCCTCATCTGGAATGTCATCTATCTATTGCTGGCGGGCTTTGTGATCGTGGCCTGGAACCGCCGCCACCTATCCGTGGTGCAACAGGTATTACCGTGGTTCATCGGGACCAATGTGCTCAACATGACGTGGATTCTCGCGTGGCATTACCTGTTTATCGAAGTGTCGATGCTGATTATGTTAATGCTGCTCACCGTGCTCGCCCGTATCTTTGTCACGATTTACGGCGCACGGTTGGCCGACTGGAAGGAAAAGACCTTTATTCGGCTGTCATTTGTTTGTTACCTGGCGTGGATCTGCGTGGCAACCATAGCCAATGCCGCCGCACTGCTGGTATCGATTCGATGGCAAGGCGGTCCGTTATCGCCACAAGCATGGACAGTTGTCATGATGATCGTAGCCGCGTCACTGGCATTCTTTATGGCATGGCGGTATAAGGCCCCTGCGTTTATATTGGTGGTGATGTGGGCGCTGCTGGGCATCTATCTGCGCTGGCGCCACACCGAGTTCACCGGCTTGATTTATACCGCCATGGTGCTCGTGCTGGCGTTGGGCGCTGCATTTATCGCACTCTTTCGCAAAACAGGAGAAGTCAACACTGGTCGCGCTTAGCTTTCGCTGTCGAAGTAAAGTTTGTAATAGTGCTTCCCTTGCACTTCGTCAAATCCCTTTTCGATTAGTTCACGATTGCCGTGAATGTAGATATGAAAGTTCTTGTCCAGCTTGAGCACGGTCTTAAAAACCTTGGCTTGGCGCTTCACCGCCTGCACAGAGATCTCAAATTGATCCATGGCGTCAAACTCGTTTTCGGCCATAAAGTTCTTACCGTAATTACGGAAGGACTCGATCACGTCGGCGTCGCCCAGTACACTCGTTTCAAACTCGGCTTTGCTAAACTCCTCGTTTGATTTGAAGAAGTCTACGGACCGGTTGAGAAGATCGATCTTTTCGGCCTTCGATACATTAAACTCCTCTGACAGTTGCTCGGATACAAACTGCCGGGTCATATTCATGAAGTTGCTGGTATGATGAAACGCGTCCGATTGCGGCTTGACATTCAGGAAGTCATGTTTCCAGAAATGAGCGTCTGACTTGTTGTCAACGATCATTACCTTAAAGCCTGACCCCCGCTCGGTGTCCAGGATGATACATCCTTTATCCAGCTTGCGCACGTTAGTGCCCTCGTCGGTATAGAGCTCGAAATCGCGCGTTAGCTTGAGGTAGTTCTCTTTATTTTCAGTTTTAAAGATGCCTACACCATTAAATAGCTCGTGATCTACCTCGATGCCTTTGACGTAGGCTACGTATAGCTCGCCCGCTTTGATGTTGGGATGCTGCGTAGCGCCAAAGAGATGCTTGGCGATGTTAATGGAGTTATCAAACAGCGAATACGGATCGTCAAAGATATCGCTGGCAAACCGGTAAAGCGGGTTGAGCGTAAAATCCTCATTGGAGAACGTAAACGAATAAAACTCCGGCGTCGTAAAACCTGATAGGAAGTACGATCGTAGCAAGCTGACAAGATGATCATCTTGTAGCTCGAACGGACCCTCTGATAATTTCAATGGGTCGCCGTTAGCGTTGTTGCCGACGAAATGCGCGGCGACCTGCTGCAGCGAGCTGAGTGCTATATTGATCATGCCTTCCGCCTACGCAATTAGGTCAAAACCAGTATATGGCACCAGCACTTTTGGAATCCGAATGCCTTCCGGTGTTTGGTTATTTTCCAGAATAGAGGCCACGATGCGTGGTAAGGCCAGCGCGCTTCCGTTCAGGGTGTGCAGTAGCTGCATTTTGCCGTCTTTATTTTTGTAGCGAAGCTTCAGGCGATTTGCCTGGAACGTTTCGAAGTTGCTCACCGAGCTTACCTCCAGCCAGCGCTGTTGCGCCGCGGAGAATACCTCCAGGTCGTAGGTCATGGCCGAGCCGAAGCCCATGTCGCCGCCACACAACAACAGCTTGCGGTAGGGTAGCTCGAGCTTCTCCAGCAAACCCTGTACGTGTGCGCACATGGTTTCCAGCGTTTCGTACGATTCCTCGGGCTTGCGGATTTGTACAATCTCCACCTTGTCGAACTGGTGCAGGCGGTTGAGTCCCCGCACGTGCGCACCCCAGCTACCGGCCTCGCGACGGAAGCACGGCGTATAACCTGCGTTTTTAACGGGCAGGTCGTTGTCGCCAAGAATAACGTCGCGGTATAGGTTCGTAATCGGAACCTCTGCCGTGGGAATTAAATACAGGCCATCTTCGTTTACAAAGTACATCTGGCCTTCTTTATCCGGCAGCTGGCCGGTGCCATAGCCGGAATCTGCATTCACCACAATGGGTGGTTGTATTTCGCGATAGCCCTGGCGCACGGCTTCATCCAGGAAGAAATTGATGAGCGCGCGCTGCAAACGGGCGCCTTTGCCTTTATATACCGGGAAACCGGCACCGGCGATTTTGGTGCCCAGATCGAAGTCGATGATGTCGTATTTCTTGATAAGTTCCCAATGCGGCTGCGCGTCGGCCGGCAAGGTCGGCACCGTGCCGTGCTGGTATACCGTCACATTGTCTTCGGCGCCGACACCGGCGGGAACATTCGAGTGGGGTATATTGGGGATTTTATACAACAGTTCGAGTTGTTTCTGATCGAACTCTTCGAACGATGCTTCCAGGCTTTTCACGTTTTCTTTGTCCGCGGCTACCGCCGCGCGTAGTGCGGTAGCGTCTGCGGATTGGCCCGACTTCATCAGCTCGCCAATCTTCTTGGCATCGGCGTTTGACTTTGCTTTGAGCTCGTCGAGTGCTTTTTGAGTATCACGACGACGTTGATCGTTCTCGAGTACCGCGTGGACCAATGTTTCCCCATCCTTGAAATTACGTTTTCGTAAGCCTTCCAGTATGGTGTTGGTTTGTTCACGGATCGCTGCTACCTGTAACATTGTGTATGATTTTTTAGAGGATCAAAAATAGGTTTTTTGATCGTCCAGCAGGGTTTTCACGTGAAGAAAATATTTTTAACCGTTTGATAATTTTCAATTTTCGGCTATACTTGCAGGGTCGTTCGGCTTTTATCTCCAGCCCTCTGAATAAATCCGGAATTTTTAATCAAATTTTTGTCCTGTATTCATCTGTTTACCCTGTTACCATACAGCCATGGTGCTGAGCAACGTATTCAATCATTTTTAATAAAAAATTCAATCCATT
>JAESGK010000364.1_pt1 | contig 20267 bp, 14 predicted proteins | sample 9269681 | NCBI WGS metagenome assembly JAESGK01 (sample SAMN14515347, study PRJNA621673) | algae metagenome | isolation source: Timaviella obliquedivisa GSE-PSE-MK23-08B and co-occurring heterotrophs from... | place: USA: Grand Staircase Escalante National Monument, Utah | collected 2006-08-15
GGCTAACGATAAGATCGAATCGCTGAGCCGCATCGAGTATATCATTCTGGCCATTGTGATCGGTACCATCTTGCTTGAGTTTATTTTTATTTTCCGGCCGACCACGGTGTACGTCAGTAACACGCTGCATCAGCTGATGACGTCGGAGAAAAATGCGCGCAAGCTTTCCAAGGAGATTGGTGAGCTATATGCGTCGTTGGAAAAGTCGTATGAGCAGCTGTCCATTGTCAATCAGCCGCCGGAGAGTCCGCGTTTGCTGGCGCGTGCCGATCGTGGCGGCAACGTGTTGTTTCTGGCAGATGCTTTTGTTGGGCAGGTAGTGGCTGGCGCGTCGCAGTCGGACGGGGACTTGCGGCTGAGTGATCTGTTCGACGGCATTGGTGATCCGGGTGACTGGATGGACGTTGTTATTGATACGGTTTCGGAGGGTACCAGTTGGCAGGGCGAGCTTGCATTGGCACGCCCGGGCGGTACAGCGGCCTGGATGGATGTTACCATTACACCGGTCTATGAACAACAGGGGCAGGTGTCCGAGCTGTTGGTGTTTGTCTCGGACATCACTCTGCGCAAAGAAGCGGAGCACGGCATGAAGCAGAAGAACAAGGCGGAGATTGAGCGGAAGATCAATCAGCAGAAGTTCCGGTCGGTGTTGATCCTGGAGGGGCAGGAAGAAGAACGGAAGCGGCTGGCGATGGATATCCATGATGGCATCGGGCAGATGTTGACGTCGCTTAATTTTCAGATCAGCGCCATTGACCTGGCTGACACGGCGAAGGCTGAGAAGAAGATTGCCGAGATCGATCACCTGGTGAAGGATGTGATCAAAGAAGTACGTCGTGTGACGTTTAACCTGAAGCCTACCGTACTCGGCGACTATGGTTTACAGGCGGCCCTGAATGTTTTTATTCATGAAATTGCCAAGCTGACAGCCATGGAGCTTACGTACAAAAGCGAAGGTACGATTGAGCGTTTGCCGGAGAATGTTGAGAATAATATTTTTCGCATTACGCAGGAAGCTATTAATAACGCCATTAAGTATTCGGGCAGCCCACAGGTGGACGTTACACTGTCACAGACCGATAGCGACCTGCTTGTGTCGGTACGCGATGCTGGAAAAGGTTTTGACGCCCGTGCCCTGAAAGATCGTAACATTGATATCAGTTCGGGGCGGGGGTTATTTAATATGTACGAGCGGACCGAGTATATTCACGGCCGCTTAGCGATACGCTCGGAACCGGGCGCCGGGACCACGGTGTCGCTGACGGTGCCCCTGCGTGTAAAGACTTTATCGTAGAACCCTGTAGACAGGAAGCAATGGAACATATCAAAATCGTATTGGCGGACGACCACGTATTGGTGCGGAAGGGTATCCGGGCGATGCTCGAGTCTGATGCCGAGATGGAAGTGGTAGGAGAGGCCAGTAACGGCCAGGAAGCGCTGGAGGCAGCCCGCACGTTGAAGCCCGACATTCTGGTGCTGGACATCCGCATGCCGCAGATGGATGGTTTGGAGGCGGCCGCCCGCGTCAAGGAATATGCGCCGGGTACCAAGGCGGTGATTCTCTCCATGCATGACTCCGAGGAATATGTGTTGGAGGCGCTCAATGCCGATGCGTATGGCTACCTGTTAAAAGACACCGACAAGGAGGAATTTCTCAAGGCGCTGCGCGTGGTGCATGGGGGAAGTAAATATTATACCGGCGCGGTCTCGCATGTGTTGGCGAATCGGCTTTTGCAAGGCGGTCAGCGGCCTGCACGTCGTGAAGATACATCGGTCGCTGATCCTTATAGTTTGTCCAAGCGTGAAAAGCAAATCCTGCGTATGGTGATCGACGGCCGGCACAACAAGGAAATTGCCGAGGCGCTTGAGAAGAGTCAACGTACGATTGAAACGCACCGGTTTAACATCATGAAGAAGCTGGGCGTGAACAACGCGATCGATATGGTGAACAAGGCCGTACGGGAAAATATCGCCTAAGAACACCCATATTCCGTAGTTCGAACGTTTTCGGTAATATTGTTACGTATTTTTACGTAAAACATACGTATTTTGAGTATGTTTATTACGTAATACTAATACGTAAAGCATGTCACAAACCCAATTCCCCAAAGCTACGCGAATCAACCTGGTTGATTTCACGTCCGTGCCCATGCGCACGTTTCACATTACCTGGATCACCTTCTTTTTCTGCTTTTTTGGTTGGTTCGGGATTGCTCCCCTGATGCCCGTAGTACGGGAAGACCTGGGCCTGAGTAAGGCGCAGATCGGTAACATCATCATCGCGTCTGTTTCCATCACGATTTTTGCCCGGTTGTTTTTTGGCTGGTTGTGTGACAAGATCGGGCCGCGCATTTCGTATTCAGCTTTGCTTATACTGGGTTCTATCCCGGTCATGCTGATTGGCCTGAGCAATAGCTATGAATCATTTCTGCTCTTCCGGTTAGCCATCGGCGTTATCGGTGCTTCTTTTGTCGTGACGCAGTATCACACCTCGGTGATGTTTGCTCCCAACGTGGTCGGCACGGCCAACGCCACGGCTGCGGGCTGGGGCAACATGGGTGGTGGCGTAACGCTGATGGTCATGCCGCTGATTTTTGCAGCCCTGGTGGGCGCGGGCTATGCCGCCCCGGAAGCCTGGCGCTACAGTATGATCGTGCCGGGGGTAGTGTTGTTGATTTTAGGGTTTGTTTATTATTTCTACACGCAGGATACACCGGCGGGCAACCTGGCGGAGATCCGGAAGGATTTGCCTGCGGCAACAGCGGAAAAGAAAGAAAGTTTCTGGAAGACCTGCCAGGATTACCGGGTGTGGGTGCTCTTTCTGGCGTACGGTGCTTGCTTCGGTATAGAAATCACGATTGATAATATCGCTACGCTCTATTTCGTCGATAACTTTCACCTTGGCCTGAAAGAGGCGGGGCTCATTGCCGGGGCCTTTGGTATGATGAACATTTTTGCGCGTGCGCTGGGGGGTGTGTTTGGTGACAGAGTCGGGAAACGGTATGGCCTGAGCGGGCGCATCTTTATACTGGCATTATTCCTCTTATTCGAGGGCTTGGGTATTATGCTTTTTGCGTCGATGGATGTTTTGGCCTGGGCGATTATAACGATGCTGGTGTTTGCGCTCTTCCTGAAGATGTCGAACGGCGCTACGTACTCGGTGGTTCCGTTTATCAACGCGAAGGCTATGGGTAGCGTGTCGGGCATTGTCGGTGCCGGTGGCAACGTGGGCGCTGTGCTCGCAGGGTTTCTGTTTGCTTCGGAAACTATTTCATACCGCGACAGTCTTTTTATGATCGGCATTGTTGTAGCGCTGGTCGCTGCCGTTGCCTTTTTGCTGGCTGTTGCCCAGCGTGCAGCCATTTCGCCTGTTACGGCAGATGCGGCGGTACAGGAAGCAGTGGCCTAAGGCGGTTCTAAACAACCGGACGCCAACCTTAGGACACTTCTTTCTGTACCCTTAACCGCTTTTACCTATGCATGGCAAGTTTATTATTCTTTTACTAACCCTCCTGATTTTAGGACCGGCTTCGGTACACGCCCAGGTGGCGGTATCGGCGCAGTTGCGCACGCGGGGCGAATACCGTGACGGACAGGGAACACCCTCGGTGCGCGACACGGTTCCTGCCGCGTTTGTGTCACAACGCACGCGTGTGAACCTGCGGTATACCGGCCATCGGTTTACTTTCTATACGGCGATACAAGATGTTCGCGTCTGGGGGCAAGATGCCTCGTCTATTAACCGCGTGACCACCGATGCTTATGACGGCCTGATGCTGCACGAAGCCTGGGGTGAGGTTAGCCTGGTGGACACGGGCAAGGTTATAAAAAACTTTACACTCAAGATCGGTCGGCAGGAGCTGGTGTACGACGATGTGCGTCTGCTCGGCAATCTGGATTGGCTCCAGCAAGGGCGCCGGCATGATGCCGCTTTATTGAAATTTGAGCACAAGGGTTGGACAGCGCATCTCGGGGCGGGGTACAACCAGAATGCGGAACGTAAGGCCAATACGATCTACAACGGTACACCCACAGGCTATGCGGCCAGTACCAACGGCATGACGGCACTGTATAAGTCTATGCAATTTTTATACGTCGGTCGTAAGCTGCCGTTCGGGAATGCGTCGTTCCTGTTTTTTAAGGACGATTTCAGCAAGTTTCATTTTGCGCCTGCCGATACGCTGGCCAGAACACCGCTCTATGAACGTGGTGCCTGGAGTCGCTATACGGTTGGCGGTAATTTCTTTGGCACGGTGCTGAAACGTGTCTCACTTGCGGCCACGGCCTTTTACCAGGGGGGTAAATACCGGGAGGGCACATCCTTACAAGAGTATCTTTTCTCGCTGTCGGCGTTGTACGCTGTGAATAAGAAATTTAGTGTCGGCCCGGGCATAGACCTTACTTCGGGTAACAATGGCGACAACGCGTCGCAGAAATATCAGCGCTTTGATCCGTTGTATGGAACACCTCACAAGTTCTGGGGTTATATGGATTATTTCTATGTGGCGGATGGTTTTGGTGCCAATGGTCTGACAGATCTATACGTGAAGTCAAAGCTGGTGGCGAGCCCGCGTTTGACGTGTATGGCCGACGTGCACTATTTCTCGTTGCCGGACAGAGTGCATGGTGCAGATGGTCAGTGGATGGATCGCTACCTGGGCACGGAGATCGACTTCACCGCGCAGTATGCGCTTTCGAGCATCATTCAGATCGAAGGCGGTTATAGCGCTATGCTGGCGTCCACGACCCTCACTTCATCGAAAGTAAAGAACGTAAAGAATGCAGACCGCTCGGCGAATTGGGCGTATGTCATGCTCGTGCTTCGGCCCGCGTGGACAAGCCTGTAGGGAGTAAGAACCAGTTTGAAGAACGATTAATACGAAAGAAATGACAATCGCGCGGGAAGAATCCTTTAAGACAACATGCTCGTACTGTGGCGTTGGGTGTGGCATTGTTGTAAAAAGGGATAGACGTAATAACGTTACGGTGGAGGGGGATAAAGATCATCCGGTGAACAAAGGCATGCTGTGCTCGAAAGGCATGAATCTGCACTATGCCATGAACGATCACAGCGACCGGTTGTTCTACCCGGAGATGCGGCGCAGTCGCAACCATCCACTGGAACGTGTCACCTGGGATGACGCCCTGAAACGCGCAGCCGCTGTGTTTAGCACGATCATTCAAAAGCATGGTCCTGACGCCGTTGGCTTTTATGTATCGGGGCAATGCCTGACGGAGGAGTATTATGTCGTCAACAAATTGGTAAAAGGTTTTCTCGGTACAAATAATATCGACACAAATTCCCGGTTGTGTATGAGCAGCGCTGTGGCTGGTTATACGAATATGCTGGGAGAAGATGCTGTGCCGGTGGCGTATGAAGACATTGAGCTGGCGGATTGTTTTCTGATCGCCGGTGCCAATCCGGCGTGGTGTCATCCGATTCTTTTCCGTCGCATAGAAGCACACAAGCAGCGTAATCCCGACGTTAAGCTGATCGTTGTGGATCCGCGCAAGACACAGACCTGTACCGGAGCGGATTTACACCTGCAGCCGCTGCCCGGCACGGATATCTATCTATACAATGCCATCGCCCGGGTATTGATCGAAAACGGCGATGTAGACTATACATTCATTCATAACCACACCGAAGACTATGAGCGTTATCGCGCGTCAGTCGTCGCCGTGCCGCTGGCCGATGCCGCACGCATCTGTGCGGTGCCGGAGGAAGACATTCGTACGGCAGCGGGGTATATCGCCGCGGCCAAGGGATTTCTGACACTTTGGGCGATGGGCCTGAACCAAAGCGTTGTGGGGGTACATAAGAATTTTGCGTTGATCAGTCTGAATCTTATTACGGGCCACATCGGTAAGCCGGGCTCGGGGCCTTTCTCTCTGACAGGACAGCCTAACGCCATGGGTGGACGCGAGGTAGGCGGACTGGCCACGATGCTGGCCGCGCACCGCAGTTTACAGAACCCCGTTCACCGGCGTGAAGTTGCCGACTTCTGGGGCGTACCCGGCATTTCGGAGAAACCAGGCTATACGGCGACTCAAATGGTAGAAGCCCTCGAGCGCGGGGAGCTGAAGGCGATCTGGATCATGTGCACCAATCCGCTGGTAAGCCTGCCTGACCTGCGGCGTGTGGAGAAAGCGTTGGGCAATGCACGGTTTGTGGTGGTACAAGACATTTCACGCAAGTCGGATACCTTGAGCTTTGCCGACCTGGTGCTGCCGGCGGCGGGCCACTTTGAAAAGGAGGGGACGATGACCAACTCCGAACGTCGCATCAGCCATCTTAGTAAAGTGGTGGAACCGCCGGGGGAGGCGCTGGCAGATGCCGAGATTGTATGCCGCTTTGCGCGGGCGATGGGCTTTCACGGTTTTGAGTATACGTCGCCTTCGGCGATTTATGATGAGCACGCGCGTCTGACGCGTGGCACGAACATTGATATCAGCGGCCTTTCGTATGCGCGTTTAAAGACCGAGGGTACCTTTCAATGGCCGGTGAAAGATCTTTCGTCAACGGGTACGGCGCGTCTGTTTACCGACCATCGGTTTTATACTCCTTCGCAAAAGGCCCGGTTCTTCCCGCTTGACAAACCGGCCAACCAATCGGAGTCGCTTACCGCAGACTTCCCATTGATCCTTACCACGGGACGGATACGCGACCAGTGGCACACGATGACGAAAACGGGTAAGGTGAGCCGCCTGCGCCAGCATATCGACAAGCCCTTTCTGGAAATACATCCTGACGATGCGGCGGCACGGGACATACAGGAAGGAACCGTCGTGACGATACGCAGTGCGCGCGGCGATGTGCGGGTGCGGGCGAAGGTTACAGACGAGATCAAACAAGGCGTTGTTTTCTTGCCTATGCACTGGGGCAAAGCCATGACCGACCTTGCGCGGGCTAATAATCTAACCAGTACGTTGGTCGACCCCATCTCGAAAGAGCCCGACTTTAAATTCTCGGCTGTGGAGGTGACGCCATACATTAAACCGCGCGAGCGCATTCTTGTGGCTGGTGCCGGCGCCGCCGCATTCCGATTTCTGTGCACCTACCGGGCGCTGAATACCACGGACGAGATTGTGGTCATCTCCAAAGAGAAGGATCCATTTTACAACCGGGTGTTGTTGCCGGAGTATGTGAACGACTCGGTGGGGTGGGACCGGCTGCAGAAGTTTCAGGCGGGTGAGTTTGAGTCACTGAACGTGGCATTGGAATTGGAGAACGAGATTGTGTCGGTCGACCGCCAGCAAAAATATGTGGTCGATAAACACGGCCGCCGCCACCGGTATGACAAGCTGGTGTTGGCTACCGGCACACGCGCGTTTATTCCCAAAGATGCGCCGACGCATCTGCCCGGTATATTTACCATGCGCACGCGGCCTGATGCCGACCGGCTGAAGGGGCACCTCAAGCCAGGAGGCCAGGTTATCATTATCGGTGGAGGTTTGCTGGGGTTGGAGCTGGCGGTGGCGCTACGCGAGATCGATATTCAGGTGTCGGTCATTCAGATGAGTAGCCGCCTGATGGAGCGCCAGGTCGACAACCTGGCCGGCCAGTTGTTGCTGGACTTTGTTGAAGAGAAAGGCGTGGCGGTATACCTCAATGATCAGGTACAACAGGTTGTGTGGGACGAGACCACGCAACGGCTGCGCGCAGGCTTGCGCAGTGGTAAGACGCTTTATGCCAATGCGCTGGTGTATGCCGTAGGCACGCGGCCGAACATTGAGTTTGCGCAAGAGGCGGGTGTCGATACCGGCCGGGGCATTATCGTGAATGACCACCTGCAAACCAGCGATCCCGACATTTTCGCGATCGGCGAAATCGCGGAGCACCGAGGCAATACACTGGGCATTACCGCCGCGGCGGAGAAACAAGCCGATGTGCTGGCGCGTTACCTCGACGGCGATGTGCAGAGTATATACGAAGGCACGGTGCCGATGAACATCCTCAAACTTGCCGGCGTTGACCTGTGCTCGCTGGGCATGGCGGAGATACCGGCGAACGAGGTGGGATACGACGAGGTATTGTTTATCGACAAGTCTATGCGCTATTATAAAAAGTGTATCATCAAAGAAGACAGGCTGGTTGGGGCGATTTTGATGGGCGACAAGAGCGAGTTTGCCGAGTTCAAGGAGTTGATCGAAAACAGGATTGAGCTGTCGGCGCAACGGCTGCAACTATTGCGCTCGGGTAAGAAGGCCGCGCCGGTGGTGGGTAAACTGGTGTGCTCGTGTAACCAGGTGGGCGCGGGCAATTTGGAGGTGTTGATCAAAACGGGTTGCAACACGCTGAATGAGCTTTGCCAACGCTCGGGTGCGGGGCTTGGGTGTGGAAGCTGCAAGCCTGAAATTCAAAAGATCCTGCGCCTGGAAACTGTAACCGTTTAACACTATATTGCCGCCCGCGAATTTTCATGGAGATACACGCCAAACATAACCTCATACGCGCTTTTGTGAAGGGAGGCTTCCTCTCGCCAATAGACTTGCTGAAGATCATGGAGCTGTCGCGCTCGCTTGGTAATAAATACGTGTCGTTTGGTTCGCGTCAGGATATTATGTTTCCGGCCAATGGTGCGGACGAGCGTGCACTGGCGGAAAGCTTCCAGGCTATCCAGATCGATTATGAGCTGGGAAGTGATCAGTCGACGTATCAAAATATTGTCAGCTCCTACGTAGCCGTCAATGTTGTCGATACCACCCGATGGCTGAAGGAAGATACCTATAACGTATTGATCGACAGTTTTGACTACAGACCGCGGCTGAAGATTAATATAGTGGACCCGTTGCAAAGCCTGGTGCCGCTGTTTACGGGCGAGCTTAATTTTATTGCCTCCCGCGAAGAGCACTATTGGTACCTATATATACGTGATCCCCGGAAGGCCAATGCCCTGGAATGCTGGCCACGCCTGATCTTTGGACAGGATATACCGCGTATCGCCCGCGAGCTGGAGAAGCTCATTTTGGGGTATCATCCGTTTACCACGGAGGAGTTGAACCTCGTGCTGAACAATGAGAAGGTTCGCATCAACTATAAGCCGCTTACTGAAAAGCTTAAGCTTTCAGAGATTCCCTTTCCGTATTACGAAGGCCTCAACGCTATGCTGAATAATCAGTACTGGCTGGGATTGTATTGGCGCAACAATCAGTATGACATCGACTTTATGAGCGCGGCGTGCCGTCTGTGCCAGGAGATCAATATCGGCAAGGTCAACATCATTCCCTGGAAGGCTTTTGTGTTAAAAGGCATCAAGGCCAGCGACCGGCTGAGGTGGGAAAAACTCATGGGTAAGTATGGTATTAACGAACGTCATTCCTCGCTGGAGCTGAACTGGCACCTGCCGGTAACAGACCTGGAGGCGCTCGATCTGAAGCGGTTTCTGGTGCGCGAGCTCGACCAACAGGATATCAGCACGCACGGTCTGACCTTTACGATCAAGACTCATCGCGATATGGTTTATTTTACGTCCGTGGTGATCGAGCGCGAAAAACCTGCCGATGCCTTGCCGGGTGAATTTTATACTATTTTGTATGCGCACAACTTTAGCCCGAATCATGGCGTGTATCATCCGTATGCGCAACATGTGCGGCGGGAGCTGATTCCCGCGTTGCTTATCGAGCTTAGCAAGGTGTATTTCCGGCAGTTAAATCCGGAAAAGGAACAGCAACAAGCTTTTGTGCCCGAGACGCAGCCGGCGCGCACGAGCATGGTGTATCAATGTCCGCACTGCCTGACGGTATACGACGAACAGTATGGCGATGCCACTGCCGGTATTTCACCGGGTATGTCGTTCGAGAAGTTGCCGGCATCTTATCACTGCCATGTGTGCGAGAGTCCTAAAAAAGACTTCGTGGCGGTGCTGCGCTGACGGAGTACGGCTTTATCGTTATCTTCACGCCGGACTCTGAAAGGATTTACATGACACGCATCATTCGTCTCGCCGAACAAAAAGACATCTCTGAGCTTACAATCTTGTTTAACAGCGACACGCGTATTTTTGGTGAAGATGCTACCGGCTTTGGCGAGCGGGATGTGGCCGAGTATGTTCAGGATGGAAGGAAGAAGGTTTTTGTTTGTGAGTCAGACGGGAGGTTATCCGGAGCGCTGATGGCCGACTATCACGATTCGTATTCGCATCTTGAAACGTTGATCGTCGATCCGCGGGCGCAGCAGCAGGGGGTTGGCACAGCGCTGCTGGAGCATTATGAAAAAGACGTGGATACTCTTGGGATCACGCTGATCGAAGTCATGACGGCGACGGACAATACAGTCATGCAGAAGATCCTGGAAGAACGGGGATTCAATAAGGGTAATACATTTGTCTTTTACTCCCGTTGGCGTAAATAGAAACGCCTGGTCCGTTAGAACAGTACTTTGGTCTGTGCGAAATCGCTTTCGAGGGCTTGCTGCTGTTTGTTTATGAAGTGTCTTCGTAGTATCTTAAAATGAATCTACTACCCATGAAGACATTACACCTGATATGGCTGTGCTTGTTGCTGGTAACAGCAACGGTTGCCCAACAGCTTCCTAAACCTCCCGACGTGATAAAAGATGCTTTTCCTACGGGAACAGTATTTCATGCCAATATCCCCTACGCGGGTGATACACTGCGAAAGCACCTGCTGGATATATACCTGCCGCCCGGCGCCAAAGGCAACGTGCCGCTGGTGATCTGGGTGCATGGTGGCGGCTGGATGCACAACGACAAGTATGCCGATATGGGGTATATGAAGGGGACGATCCGGGCGATCCTGGAGAAGGGTTATGGTCTGGCGTCGATCGACTACAGGCATAGTACTACGGCAATTTTTCCGGCGCAGATTCAGGATTGTGTTCAGGCGGTGCAGTTCCTGCACGACAACGCCACGAAATACAAGCTTGACCAACGTCACTTTGCCCTGATGGGCTTTTCGGCAGGTGGGCACCTGGCGTCGCTGCTGGCACTGTCGAATAACAACAACGTTACGGCATTTTATCCCGGCGGACGAAAACCTTCCTTTACCATTCGCAGTGTGGTAGACTTTTACGGCCCGGCTGAATTTTTGATGTTCTATGGCGACTTGCTGCCGACGCAAGCGAGCGATCCGATCTCGGTTCTGCTGGGTGCTTCGCCGCTGGCGCGACCGGATCTGGCCAAGCAGGCGAGCCCGGCCACGTACGTCGACAAGGCAGACCCACCGTTCTTTATCGTCCATGGTGAGAGAGATCCGGATGTGCCGACGGCCCAATCGTATCTTTTAAAAGCATGGCTCGACCTGGCGAACGTGCGCAATTCACTGACCGTGATTAAAGATGCGCCACACTACGGGCCGATGTTCGACACCGAGCCGACCCGGCAGGCGTTACTGGCCTTCCTGGATTCTACCTTGCGTTAAATAGTACATCGCGTGTAGCGATTTGACCAACACCTCTTTGGACGGAAAAGTATATCTTTCCGTTCAAAGACTGGTACCGATGCACGAAGCTTATCCTGTAATTGAAGATATCCTGTCGCGCTTTCGGCTGGTGATCGGTCGGGACTATTCGTTATACCGAAACCATGTTTACCGCATCTTTTTAAACTGTACGTTGCTCGACGGCGATCCGGATGCGGCGCCGCGGTATGCCGTGGCGGCCGTGTTTCACGATATTGGCATCTGGACGGCGCATACCTTTGATTATATCTTACCATCGGTACAACAGGCATCTCATTATCTCGAAGAGATTGGTCAGCAGGCCTGGATCGAGGAGGTGACGTGCATGATTTACTGGCATCACAAGATGACCCCGTATCGCGGCCGCTATCGACAGCGCGTAGAGGTTTTCCGGAAGGCGGATTGGATCGATGTGTCCGCCAATGTATTATCTTTTGGCGTAAGCCGCCGTGCTATTCGTAACAAACGAAAGCTATTCCCCCGGCTGGGCTTTCACGTATTTTTATTGCGGTCGGCGTGGCGCCATTTTCTACGGCATCCGCTCCGGCCCCTGCCGATGTTCCGACGGTAGGGACAGCACATCTCTATGCCCATCTTGTTGTGATTCTTCATACATAAACAACAGTAGGACCTGACCGTGATCTGTCCTAGTCCTTTAGGGACTAGCTTATGAGTAGGTTAACACTAGCTCAAGACCAGGTTAACTCCAGGACATCCTCGCTTTTGCCAGCCTTTTAAAGGCATTATTTATAAAAAAAGAAGTCCCCCTGGGAGAGTGCCCCTGACGGATCGATACATCTTTCTGCGCTGATTCAATAACGATAAATGCTATTACACAGCCAACTTTGCGGAAGTTAAATCCATTCGGTTATGAAGAATACCAACCTCCCCGGTGGGTGGGCGGGCAGCCTGATGCTGTGCCTGCTGGCCTGCTCCCTTCAACATTGTAATACAAACACATCGGAAAGTAAACCGCGGTCGGCCGACGTTGTCGGGGACTCGATCGTGTACGCTGCGACGGTCGCCACGCAATACGTGGAAAAAGACGGGCGGCGTATAGCCTACCGTAAGATCGGGCACGGTCCGGCCATGATCTTGTGTAATCGTTTTCGCGGCATACTGGACGATTGGGACCCTTTATTTTTAGACCAGCTGGCGCAGCACTATACGGTGGTGACATTTGACTATAGCGGCATTGGTCTTTCGACGTTGGCCAATCCGGCCGATTCGCTCACCGAGGTGAAAGATGTTCGGGATCTGGCGCAGGCCTTGGACATTCAACAGTGTGTATTGGTGGGATGGTCGCATGGTGGTCGCGTGGCGCAATATATAACGGCGCATACACCTCAACTTGTTTCACACCTCATTCTGTTGGGCACCGGGCCGCTTGGAAAAAATGCTTTTGCTCCAGAACAGATCTTTTTTGACCGGGCCTTAAAACCTGTAAACGACGAGGAGGATGAGGTGGTGCTGTTCTTTGAGCCTCGCTATCAAGCAAGCGTGGAGGCTGCCCGCCAGTCGCGCGCGCGGATACAGGCCCGCACGGCCGACCGCGACATATATGTTACGCCCGACAAGTTTGAGAAATATTTTCAGACTGTCGCCCGCTATGGCGCAGACGAGAAGGCCCATGCTTTTTTGGCTACGGCCGGCATTCCGATTCTGGCCCTGTCGGGTGAGCACGATATTGTATTTCCGATTGAAGGCTGGTATGCCCTGACGCGACAGTATACGTCGCTGCAGATTATCATGTTGCCGCAGGCGGGGCATGGGCCACAGCAGCAGTATCCTGAGCTTGCGGCCAGCTATCTGCATAACTTTATTACACACACGGAGAAAACGGTGCAGTAGTGTGCATGGCAGCGTGTTAAAACACTGACCTCCTACGCTTGTCGTCTCATTAACCTATATTCTGCGCACTTTCCATCCTAAGACCGTCTCGCTCCCGAGGCGGTTTTTTTATATCCATCGCCGGATGACGACAAGATTTAACCAATTTGTGCTATATCACCAATGCACGGTATTGGCTTTTTTTGTATCGCTTTGTATACCAGTGACTTCGTAACCTGGCACAAGTATTGGAGGCGCCGTATGAATCAACCCCAACTCATATGAACCTCACCTCCCTTAACTCCCCAATCGTGCAGCACACATCGCTGCCTTTTGTTGTAAGCCCACTCGAAACGAGCTTACCGATGCTTCAATGTAACGATGGCCTACGCCTGACGCAGGTGGAGATCATCTGGATACAACATGGTAGCGGATCGCTCACGGCCGATTTTAACACCCTTACATTTTCCGGTAACGTTGTCTTTTGTCTGGCTCCGGGACTGTGCCGTACGCTTACCTCCGTCGACCGGGTAGTAGGATATTACCTTTCCATCAGCCGCGACTTTCTCAAGCTCTCGGAAGGGCAAGCGGATTTATCCATTTTATCCGCGCAACATGCGCTGGGCAACAAGGTTCTGACGCTTCAGCCGGATGCAGCGCTGGCCTTTGAAATGCAGGACGTCATTGAGAAAATGCTGCGCGAGTACCATAGCTATTTTATGTTGCGCGCGGAGATACTCAAAAATCTGGTGCGGATATTGGGAATTTACCTGACCCGTAATACGCCCCAGGATCTGGCCGTGGCCGTTAACAGTCGTGATCTTGACATGGTTCGGAAGTTTATGGCGCTGGTGGAACAGCATTATGCCACGAAGAAGAAAGTATCGGAATATGCCGATGATCTTTGCGTCACGCCCAACTATTTGAACCAGCGCGTGAAGCGTGTGTCGGGCTTTCCGGCCAGCTATCACATTCAACAACAGATCGTGCTGGAAGCCAAACGTCAGGCGGCCTGTCCGGGGTTGCGCATGAAGGAAATTGCCGACGCCCTGGGTTTTCAGGATCATGCTCATTTCAGTAAGTTTTTTAAAACATATTCCGGGGTAAGTTTTTCCAGCTATAAAAGTGCGCTGTTTGCATAATTTTTCTGGCGTTATACAGGCGCAAGGTTTGATTGTGTACTTTAGTAGTATAAATTAACCGATCTACCCCCGCGCGTTATGACTCAGCAGCATTCGTTATTGTGCCGGTACTTCGTCGTTTGTATCCTCATGACCCTGTTCAGCCAGGGACACGCGCAGATTTCCACCAACCCGTTGCCGAAGGAATATGACCTGGTCCTGACGCGCATGCTGCTGAATGCTACGGGAAACTATATACACGCCGTAACACAGGGGCAGCTGGACGTGGACAGTGCAAAAGCGTATGCCTGCCATATTTATCGGCTAAACAGGTTGCTGCCATACAGTGGGGGATATAGTAACCAATGGGAAACTCCGGGTAGCCGGTTGCTGCAAGCGGGGAAGGTTGGCGAGGCTGAGCGGATGTTAGGAACAGCTGCAGGCGAGGCCCGGTTGCAATTGCTAACCGAGTTGGGAAGTTACTACCTGTTTAAGCCAGGCAACGATAGTACGGACATGTCCCATGCCGAGCATTTTATCCGCAGGCTGCACACCGAGGCGACACCCGCGCTTCCGGCGAAATGGAAGAATGAATCGTTGCTGCTGCTCGGTAAGCTGTATGCGCAGCGAGGGGCATTGCCGGAAAGTCAGCAATACTTTGAAGAGGCTGTGCAGACTGCCCGGACCATACGGGATGGCGTTACGCTGGCCGATAACCTGTATGCAAAAGCAATGGGCCTGCCTATTACCCATCCAGCCAAACTTCCCTTACTGGAAGAAGCATTGTCGCTCAGCCAGAAACATGCCCGGCATGTTCTCGAATCAGAAATAAAAGGGGCTATTGGCACAGAGCACTTTTTTACGAGCCCCCGGGAGGCGGAGAAGGATATGTTGGACTTGCTCGAGGGGTACACCAAGCTGGGGTATCAGCATTTGCAATATGTGCACAATACGCTGGCATATATCTATAGCCGTACGAGCGACAACGTGAAAGCCCGGTATCACGCCGAGCAGTCTTTACAATTCATGGCAAAAACGCACGATGCAGCGTTGGCGTGTATTTTCTATCAGCGCATGGCAGAAACACATGGTCAAACTTCCAACATACAGGAGGCTCTATATTGGAACGAACGCGCCTTAAAAGAGCCTCGGACGAAAGAGAACCAGATCTTCTGGTACAAAAGCTTTTTTGCGCGTGTCAATTGGTTAATACGTGCCAGGAAATTTGCGGAAGCCTTGCCGCTAATCGAAGAGGTCGTGACTTCGTTTCCCCCGGGAAGCGCGTTTGATAAGATGCATTTGGCAATGCTGTTGGGGAGCACATACGCGGGATTAGAACGTTTTGCCGAAGCCGAGCAACAATACCTGCAGTTCACGGCCATGGCGGAGAAATTTCCTCCCGCATATGTGTATTCGGAGTTGCCCGATGCTTATTTGTGGGTAGCCATCTTCTACTTTAACCGACAACAATACGCCAGGTCACATCTTTATATCGATAAGGCCATGCCATTCGTGGAGAAAAAAGGCGCCATACAAGCACTTGCCAATCTGCATCTATTATCGGCCAAACTCGACTCGGTGGAGGGACATTACTTATCGGCCATAAAGCACTATCGACAACATTCTGTTTTTCGCGATTCGGTGTATAGCCTGGCCCAAAAGAATAAAATAGCTGAGTTGGAAGTGCGCTATGAGTCAGCACGCAAAGATCAGGATATTCAGCTATTGACCCAGCGCAACGAGCAGGCGTCCTTCGTCCGGAACATTACCCTGGCCGGTGTTGTATTATTGCTAATCATTCTGGGGTTATTGTATTACCTGTATCGCGCCAAGCTGCGCAGTAATGCGCAACTGCAAAGCAAACAGCTCGAGATCAGCCAGAAGAACCGGACGTTGCAACGCCTACTGGACGAAAAGGAGTGGTTGGTGAAAGAGATCCACCATCGTGTAAAAAATAATCTACATACGATTGTAAGCCTGCTGGAATCGCAGTCGGCGTACCTCGGCAACGACGCGCTGGCCGCTGTGCGCGACAGTCAGCACCGCGTGTTTGCCATGTCGCTTATTCATCAGAAGCTGTATCTTTCCGATAATGTCACTACGATTGACATGTCTATTTATATAAAAGAGCTTGTTAATTATCTGTGCGACAGTTTTGATACTGCTCAACGCATTCGCTTCGAGCTGGACATCGAGCCCATCAAGCTGGATGTGGGTGTGGCTATACCGTTAGGCCTGGTCATGAACGAGGCAATCACCAATTCGATTAAATACGCATTTACTCAAGATACAGGAGTCATTACCATTACGCTGAAGGAAGATGATGCGCGATATTGTCTGATCATTGCCGACAATGGGAGAGGGCTCCCGGGAGATTTTGATAACGTGAATGCCAGCTCGCTCGGCATGCGTCTGATGCGTGGCTTGAGTAAAGAGATCGATGCAACCTTTAGCATCGCCGGTCATGCCGGCACCATTATTACCATTACGTTTGCCGACAACACCCTACTGCATGCCATTCGCGACGAGCATGCGGCCGAACCCGTGGAGATGATTGTATGAAACAGAAGATCCTGATTGTAGAAGACCAGTTTATCGAGGCGAATAACCTCCAGATGATCCTGGAGCGTGCGGGCCATCGGGTGTGCACGATCGCCCAATCCGTTCAAGAGGCGTGGGGTGTTATCGAACAGGAAACGCCCACCCTGGTGCTGATCGACATATACCTGAAGGGAAAGCTAACCGGCATTGATTTGGCGCGTGGACTGAAAGAACAGAATATTCCGTTTGTATACCTGTCGGCTAACTCCCATAAGACTGTGTTGGACGAAGCCAAGGCTACTCAGCCGTATGGTTTTTTGGTTAAGCCGTTTCGTGAGAAGGATGTACTCGTGACACTGGATATCGCGCACTACCTGCATGAAAATAGTCTCGAGTCGCGGTTGCGCCATGAGCCGGGCTTACAGGATCAACTTACGCGCCTGCTGCCGCCGCGGAAAAACGGCGCAGTGGAAAAAGACATCGACAGCCCGATCTCGCTGGGTATTGTCGGCAACAGTAAAGCGCTTCGCCACGTGTGGAACCACGTGCGTGTAGTGGCACCGTCTGACACGTCGGTGTTGATTCTGGGAGAAAGTGGTACGGGCAAAGAGCGCATTGCGGAGGCGATACACCAGTTTTCACCACGGCGCACAAAACCGCTGGTGAAAGTCAACTGTGCCGCGTTGCCCGCCACGCTTATTGAGTCGGAATTGTTTGGCCATGCTAAAGGGGCGTTTACGGGGGCTACCGAGAGGCGTATTGGAAAATTTGAGCAGGCCGACGGCGGTACGATCTTCCTGGACGAAGTAGGGGAGATTCCGATCGAGCTGCAAGCTAAACTGCTGCGCGTACTGCAAGAGAAAGAGATCGAACCGCTTGGCGGAAAGGCCCCGATAAAGATTGACATTCGGATTATTACCGCGACTAACCGGAATCTGGAGAAAGCATTGGCGGACGGTCGCTTTCGCATCGATCTGTACTACCGGCTGAATGTGTTCCCCATTGTTGTTCCGCCGCTGCGCGAGCGGAAAGAAGATATCCCCGACCTGGTCAGGCATTTTGTGCAGCATTATTCGCGCAAGCTGGGACGGCCGCTTAACGGTGTGACAGATGAGGTTATGAAGCAGCTTCTTCACTATTCCTGGCCGGGTAATATTCGCGAGCTGGAAAACCTCATGGAGCGAAGCGCGCTTTTATCTCAGGGGACGATGATTGAAGACTGTATCTTACCACAGCCATCCAAAAAAGAGAATATTGATGACGGCCGCAGCATGCAGACACTCGAGGAGAATGAGCGTGAGCATATCCTGGCTGCGCTACAACGGGCCAGGGGTAAAGTGTTTGGCGAAGGTGGGGCCGCAGCGCTTTTAGGTATGAATGTATCTACGTTAAATGCACGTATCCGCAAGCTCGGCATTGAAAAAAAAACACGCTGGGATTAATATACCGGTTGCACGGACGAAAATCACGATTGGTACAACAGAAGCCGTTAGATCGCTATAGTACCAGTTATTCCTCGTGATGAGATTTGGGTATGAACACTTATACACCGAAAAATACAGCCCTGGTGCTGGTCGATCCGTTCAACGATTTCCTATTCGAGGGCGGAAAGTTATGGTCCTATACGCGTGAGACTGTCTCGGGCGTAGGATTGGTACAGAATCTTCAGATACTTCTCGGCGCTGCGCGGGCGCGGGGCATTAAGGTGGTGTATGCACCTCATCATCACACGGAGCCAGGCGATTATCTCAATTGGAAATTTCATGCTCCTTCGCACATCGGCAGTCAACGCACAACGTTGTTTGAAAAGAACAGCTGGGGTGCTGAATTTCACCCGGCATTGGTGGCCAAGCCCGGCGATATCATAGCGCAGCATCACTGGACCGCCAGCGGCTTTGCCAATACTGACCTTCATTTTTTGCTCACCATGCACGGCATTGATCACATTGTGCTGGCGGGCATGCGTGCCAATACCTGTATCGATTCTACCGCGCGTTACGGCGTGGAGCTGGGGTACCACGTTACACTGATCAAAGACGGGATAGCGGCTTTTACGTGGGATGAGATCAAGGCTACAACGGAGATTAATTTTCCCAACTACGGTCATGCGTTGCTGACGACTGAAGAATTTGTGGCGGCCATATAACATTGCCCTCGCTAACACCAACCCGGTGCACCGTTGCGTGCCTCGGCCTGGCATTATGCGGAATGGAGTATTTCGCGAGCAGGCGCGACGGATGCATCGATACAAGACTTCCTCCTATTTTTCCATTGTCGACGGCTGAGATGAGGTCTAACTTTGTTTTATCCTTTTGCAAACTTTTAACCATACAGTTATGAATAGAATACTATCGAAAAATATTGTATTTATTACGGGCGCGTTCGTCAGCCATGCCTGCTGGGACGACTGGAGGCTCTACTTTGAAGGTAAAGGGTATAATACAATAGCCCCGCCGTGGCCCGGGAAGGATGCGGATGCGGTGACTCTCCGCGCGCGTCATCCTGATCCGGTATTGGCCGCGGTGACATTGGAAGACATCGTTAATAGCTATGCCCGGATCATCCGGTCGCTGCCGGAGAAGCCGATCCTTATTGGCCACTCTTTTGGTGGCGCCATCAGCCAGGTATTGATGAACCAGGGACTTGCCGCAGCGGTAGTCGCCATTCACGCCGCGCCGCCCCAGGGGGTTTTTCCGTATGAACTGAATTTTCTGCGATCGGGCTGGAAGGCACTGGGCCTGTTTACGTCACTCCATAAGACCTATATGATGTCGTTTGAGAAGTGGCAATTCGCCTTTACGAATGGCATGTCGTACGAGGATCAGAAAAATGCATACTATGCGATCGCCATTCCGGAATCTAAACGAGCTGCCCGTGGCGGACTGACGAGCGCAGCCTATGTGGACTTTAAAAAGCCGCATGTGCCGATGCTATTCCTGGCAGGTACAAAAGACCAGATCATTCCTGCGCATCTCTGCGCGCGTGTATTTAAACGGTACAGAGACAAAGGTTCTATCCGCGAGTATAAGCTCAAAGACCGAAACCATTATATTCTGGGGCTGCCCACATGGCGACAGGACGCTGCCGAAATCCTCGACTGGATCGGCAAACAAGCATAACACAGCTGTTCATCAATTTATATATCGATCATGAAATATTTAATCCTTGCAGTAATTATGGCAACAAGCATTCTTACAGAAACAGCAGAGGCGCAGAAGCCGATCGATCCGGCGAAGGATCCTGCCATTGAAACCCGCACGAAAGCCTTCCTGAATATGCTGAACGGTGGCGGAGGGAAGCCCATGGAAACCATGACACCGGGTGATGCGCGTAAAGTACTGGAAGGCGCACAAG
>JAESGK010000367.1_pt1 | contig 20117 bp, 18 predicted proteins | sample 9269681 | NCBI WGS metagenome assembly JAESGK01 (sample SAMN14515347, study PRJNA621673) | algae metagenome | isolation source: Timaviella obliquedivisa GSE-PSE-MK23-08B and co-occurring heterotrophs from... | place: USA: Grand Staircase Escalante National Monument, Utah | collected 2006-08-15
GCCAAGGACTGGGAAAAATCCATCGAAAGCGCCACCGCCTTCGCCCACATCGCCAGCATCCGCATGCTCACGCGACGAATCGCAAGACACTGCAAACCCGCGTGAACTTCTGAATCGGGCTCTTAGATTGCTCATTTTTCGGTTTGGGCGTTGCTTCTTTGTCAAAACCCAACATGTTTGAATCGTTTGGCCGAGTAATCGACCATCGAACATCTATAGATATTGGACCATTCATATTGCGGCAGGCGCAATCGGCAGCAATGGTTTTCGACTCAATGGAGCGAGAAATCTGGAGAGGGTTTGGCATCGCCTCAGTTGAGACGCGGGGCTTCCAGCCAGAGCGCGGGCTGGCCACGTTGACGGATACGATGCGACGAAACGGCGCGTGAATTCTGCTGCCAACCGATCGCTCGCAATACGCCCCCCTCAAGTCTGCCCCGGCCGCAATTTATAAAACACATGCTGGCCGATCGTATCCATCTTCTTCAGCTTCTTCGCCCAATACGGCCGCACATATTGTGCGTGGTAATGCGTCGAGGCGCCGACATCGGCGAGATAGGTCGTGCCGTCATAAACCTCGCGGGCGATGCGGACGGCAGCGCGCCAGGGCTCCGGCTCGGTGATGCGCAGCGACTTGCCCTCGCAGGTGAAGGTGAACTGGCAGGCGAGGTGCCGGTGGCTGTTCTGGTAGACCACGCCGCAGACCGTGTTGGGGTAGAGCTCGCTCTTGACCCGGTTCAGCACGACCTGCGCCACCGCCGCGCGGCCCTCCTCCGATTCCGAGCGCGCCTCGAAATAGACCGCTTCCGCGAGGCAGCGCTGCTGGCGGGGCATGTCGCCCTCCGCGATCAGGCTGGTGTAGATCTCGCGCGGGCCGGGTGCGGCCTTGGGCAGCGCTGCGATCGCTGGTGATTTCGCGGCCGGTGTGGCGCGCGGCAGCGCCACCAGCGCGGCGGGCGGGGCGGCGGGCGCAAGCGTCACGACATCGTAGCGCACGGAGGGCGTGGTCGAGGCCGCCGTCGCGGCGCGGCCCGAGGCGAAGGGCGTCGAGCCGTCGATGCTCTCCAGATGCAGTTCGGCAGCGCGTGGCGAGGCGATCAGGGGTTTCAGCGAACTCGGCGAGGCGTCCGACAGGGCAGGGTCGGTCAGTCCCTCCTCGCTGGCATAGGGCACGAAGCCGATCTGCGGCCCGTCGACGCCGTCGGTCTCGCGCAGCGCGTCGAGCGAGAAGCCGCCCGAGATCAGCCCGGGCTGGGTGTCGCCGAAGACGATCCGGGTCAGTTCGACCGGGTTGGCGCGCTGCGACAGACTCGGCCTCAAGCCCGGCAGCGGGTCGCCCTTGGCGCTGCGGTCGATCTCGGGAAAGGCCTTGGCCGCGCGCTTCATGTCCTCGCGCGGCTGGCGCGGATCGATCGCGACGCGGCGTTCGGGCGTCTCATGGGAGAGATGCGCCTGCTGGAACGAGGAGGAGAGCGAAAGGCCCGGCAGCCGGAAGGCGCTGGCCGCGACGAGCAGCGAGGGCCCTTCCTCCAGCGCCGATTGCGCGGCGGGCGCGGCGCGCTGGATCAGCGAGGCCGGCAGCCCGTCGGGGTGGTCGGCCTGGCCGGCCGCGGCGGTGAAGGAGACCAGAAGCCCGGCCGACAGCGCCCAGGGCGCGGCCGTGGCCAACGCCCATTGCAGCCTGAGCGAGCGCTTGCGCCGTGTCCGCCTGTGCCTACGCAACTGACCCAAAGCCGCCCACTCACGCTTTCAAACCGCAACGGTCGCGGCGGCCGGCGTGGCAGCGATGCGACAGGGCGATGATCTCTGCTCAGGGTTGAGGCGGGGTTAACGGGGTGGGGAGAATGCGTCACGATTGTACTGGAAACGCGCCGTCATCCCGGACGCAGCGAAGCGGAGCTCCGGGATCCATCGTAGGGCGCCGTCGCGCTTTAGGATGGATCCCGGAGCTGCGCGGCTGCGCCGCTTGTCCAGGGATGACGGAGTGTTTCCGAGTGTGATCAGCAAGCTCAAGCTCGCTCTTGGGTCATGCAAGCCTGTGATGCCCGACGTCACGAAATGGCGTTGTTGCACTGCGGTGCGCGGCGCTATCGTGCAGACACACGAAGATGCCGCCGCCGGAGATCCGCCCCCATGAGCGCCGAACCCGCCCTCAGCAAGCCCGCGAGGACCTATGCGCCCGAGATCATCGTCGCCGGCGGCTGCCTGATAGCGCTGATCACCTTCGGACCCCGCGCCAGCGCCGGCCTGTTCCAGATCCCGATGACGCTGGAGTTCGGCTGGGGCCGTGACACCTTCAGCCTCGCCATCGCCATCCAGAACCTGCTCTGGGGGCTGGGCGCGCCGTTCGCGGGCGCGATCGCCGACCGTTTCGGCACTATCCGCGTGCTCTGCTTCGGGGCGGTGCTCTATGCGCTGGGCCTGGTCGGCATGGGGCTGGCGACGACCCCGCTCGCCATGCATCTCAGCGCCGGCGTGCTGATCGGCTTCGGGCTCTCGGCCTGTTCGTTCAACCTCGTGCTCGCCGCCTTCGGAAAGCTTTTGCCCGAGAGCTGGCGGCCGATGGCGTTTGGAGCGGGCACGGCGGCGGGCTCCTTCGGCCAGTTCCTGTTCCCGCCCTTCGGCAACGTTCTGATCGAGCAGATCGGCTGGCATCAGGCGCTCTATGTCTTCGCGGCGACCGTGCTGCTGGTGATGCCGCTGACGGTCGTGCTGGCCAGCCGCAAGCCGACCGCCGCCCAGACGACGGCCGCCGCCAACCTGCCGAACCAGTCGATCGCGCAGGCGCTGACCGAGGCCTTCCAGCACCGCTCCTATGTGCTGCTGGTGCTCGGCTTCTTCACCTGCGGCTTCCAGCTCGCCTTCATTACCGCCCATATGCCGGCCTATCTCAAGGATGTCGGCATGGCGGCCTGGGTCGGCGGCTGGACGCTGGCGGTCATCGGGCTGTTCAACGCGGCCGGCTCGCTCGGTTCGGGCTGGCTGACCTCGCGGATGCCGAAACGCCATCTGCTGGCGCTGATCTATCTCGGCCGCTCGCTCGCCATCCTCGCCTTCATCCTGCTGCCGCCGAGCCCGGCGACCGCGATCGCGTTTGGGGCGGTGATCGGCCTGTTCTGGCTCTCGACCATCCCGCCGACCTCCTCGCTGGTGATGCTGATGTTCGGCACGAAATACATGGCGATGCTCTACGGCTTCGCCTTCTTCTCGCATCAGGTCGGCGGCTTTCTGGGCGTGCTGCTCGGCGGCGTACTCTACGAGGCCTTCGGCTCCTACCAGATCGTCTGGTGGCTCTCGATCGCGCTCGGCATCGCGTCGGCGCTGATCAACCTGCCGATCGTCGAAAAGCCGGTGGAGCGGGCGCTCGCGCAGCCGGCGTGATACCTTGTCATTCCGGGGCTCGCGAAGCGAGAACCCGGAACCCACGACCGGGTAAATGCTGTCGGATGGTCCGCCGTGCATCACCCGGTCGTGGGTTCCGGGCTCAGGCCTGCGGCCTGCCCCGGAATGACAAAAGGGGGCTGACCAAAGACGCACCGCGAGCGGGCTTGCGCGCCGCAGTCTGCGCGTATCTCCTGCGCGCAAAGCTCAGGAGCAGCCCATGTCCACCTTCAAGGCCCTCGTCGCGACCAAGGGCGAGACCGGCACGAATCTCAGCCTGAGCGATTTCGCAGAAAGCGATCTCATGGAGGGCGACGTCACCGTCCGCGTCACGCATTCGACGGTGAACTACAAGGACGGGCTCGCCTTGACCGGCAAGGCCCCGGTGGTGCGGCGCTGGCCGATGATCCCCGGCATCGATTTTTCCGGCCGGGTGGAGACCTCCGACCATCCCGATTTCAAGCCGGGCGACCTCGTTATCCTGAATGGCTGGGGCACGGGCGAGACGCATCTGGGCGCCTATGCCCAGAAGAGCCGCGTCAAGGGCGACTGGCTGGTGCCGCTGCCCGCAGGCATGAACCCCGGCGAGGCCATGGCGATCGGCACCGCCGGCTACACCGCCATGCTCTGCGTGCTGGCACTGGAGAAGCACGGCCTGAAGCCCTCTGACGGCCCCGTCGTGGTCACCGGCGCGGCCGGTGGTGTCGGCTCCGTCGCGATCGCCCTGCTGGCCAAGGCCGGCTGGCATGTCATCGCCTCGACCGGCCGCGCCGAAGAAGCCGACTATCTCAAGGGCCTCGGCGCGGCCGAGATCATCGACCGCAACGAGCTTTCCGCCCCCGGCCGCCCGCTCGGAAAGGAGCGCTGGATCGCCGGCGTCGACGCGGTCGGCTCGCACACGCTCGCCAATCTCCTGTCCATGACGAAATATGGCGGCGCGGTCGCCGCCTGCGGGCTGGCCCAGGGCATGGATCTGCCGGCCTCGGTCGCGCCCTTCATCCTGCGCGGCGTGGGCTGCTCGGGGTCGATTCGGTGATGTGCCCGAAAGCCCGCCGGCTGGAGGCCTGGGCAAGGCTGGCGACCGACCTCGACCGGGACAAGCTCGCGACGATGACCACGACGATCCCGCTGGACAGCGTGATCGAGACGGGGAAAGCGATCGTCGAGGGCAAGGTGCGCGGGCGGGTGGTTGTGGAGGTGGGGTAGGTCGCCTTCTCTGCCAGTCTCAGACGAGCTTCAATTCGAACCGTTTGCCGAGCACGGCCGCCGCCTTGCGCAGCGTCTCCAGCGTGACGTTGCCATCCTTGGGATTGAGCAGCTTGTCGACCTGGGTGCGGCTCGTCTTCATCAAGGCCGCCATGCGCGACTTCGAGATGTTCTGAGCCTTCATCGCTTCAGTGAATTGCCAGGCGATGACCTCTTTCTCCGCGATCGCCTTGAACTCCTCGTAGACCCCTTCCTCCTTGAGGAATTCGTCGAGAGACGAGCCCTGGAACCATGGTTTCGTCACGCATCCATCTCCTTTGCCCTCGTCCGCGCCAGATCGAGATCGGTCTGAGGCGTCGCCTGCGACTTCTTGATGAAGCCATGCAGAATGTAGATCGCTCCGTACCGGACGACGAAGACCAAGCGGGCGATGCGGTGGCTCGGCAGCCCCGATCGCACCTCCCACAATCCACCGCCCAGCGAACGGCAGAGCGGCATTCCGACCGGCCAACCCGTCTGGACGCGCATCAGATCAAGCCCGATCGCCCGGCGGTCTCCGCTATCGAGTTCGCGCAGCCAGTCGCGAACGGGTTCCTTGCCCGCTTTGGTCCGGTAGAAAATGACCGGTATCTCGAGCGGGTGCGTCACTCCGACCGCCCGCGATATGTACGCGATAAAGTGCGTCCGATCAAGTTTCCAGATGAGCGGCGGCGCATCATTCTCACCCCCCACCCTCGATCAGGCCGCGCTTCTTCGCCAGCTCCCCGCCGACGAACTCCATGAAGGCGCGCACCCGCGGCGCGTTCCTGATGTCGGGGTGGGTGAGGATCCACAGCCCCGTCGAGAAATCCGGGTCGGGCGGCATCAGGCGGATCAGGCCCGGCCGCTGGTCGGCGATGAAGCAGGGCAGGGGGCCGATGCCGAGCCCCTGCTCGACGGCTTCCGTCATGCCGAGCACGGCCGAGCTTTTGAGCGCGATCTTTTCGGGCGCGACGCGGTCGCGGACATAGCGCGCGGCCTTCACATAGCCGAGCTGGTCGCCGAGCGTGACCCAGTCGCGCTGGAAGAGCAGGTCGGAATCGGCCGCCTCCTCGGGGTTGAGCCCGTCCTGCGCGCGGCCATAGATCGCCCAGGTCAGGGTGGCGAGCCGGCGTCCGACCAGCGTCTCGCCCGGCGTGTCGCTGGCGCGAATGGCGACATCGGCGTCGCGGCGCGACAGGTTGAGCGTCTGGTTGCCGATCACGACATCGAGTCGGATCGCCGGGTTGGCCAGCCGGAAGGCCGCAAAAATCGGCAGCAGGATGGCGAGATAGAGCGTGTCGGTGGTGGTGACGCGGACCTCGCCGGAGGGCGCGACGTCGCGGCCGGCCAGCCGGCGGCCGAACGCGGTGACGTCCTCCTCCATCCGGCCCGCCAGCGCCGCCATCTCCGCGCCGGCGACGGTCGCGACATAGCCTGTCTTGCGCCGCTCGAACAAGGGCTGGCCGAGCTGCTCCTCGATCTGCCCGAGGCGACGGAAGACGGTCGAGTGGTTGACGTTCAGCGCGGCCGCCGCCCCGGTCAGCCCGTCATGGTCGGCGATCGCCTTGACCAAGCGGAAATCGTCCCAGGCGAAATTGGAGTTCATCGGCGGCAGGTTTCCTGATGCTGCGGAAACCCAAGCCGATATCTTGCATGCTTGCAAGCTGCCGCACTGCTCCCCGCTTGCAGGCAAGGCACGTCCCCTCCCCACAGCAAGCGGGGGGAGGGAGCGGCAAGCGTCGCGCCTTGAATCCGTTCGATCTCGTCGCGTCAGCGTGGCGCGGCGGCGCGCCTGAGCCTGTCGTTGATCGCCTCGCCGAGGCCGTGAGCCGGGATCGGCGCGACCGCGATGCTCGCAGGGCCGGCCGCGTCGAGCCGGCGCAGATGGCCGAACAGGTTGGCCGCCGCCTCGCGCAGATCGCCTGCGCGGCTGAGGTTCAACGCTGCGATGGCCAGTGCAGCGTCTTCCGGCTCCGGGCCGAATCCGAGCCAGGCCTCGCCGGCCAGTGGCCCAGCAGCCTCCAGCCTGACGCCCGCGTTCGGCGCGTAATGCGAGGCGAGCAGGCCGGGCGCGATCGGCGCGTTGCCGGCCTCACCGGCGAGAACCAGCGCGCGCCCGATCACGCCCTCGATCGCGGCGCGCGGAACGCCGCCCGGCCGCAGCAGGCGCGGCGCGCCAATGAGGCAGGCGACGATGGTCGATTCCACTCCGACCTCGCTTGGGCCGGCGTCGAGCACGGCGTCGATGCGGCCGTCGAGATCGGCCAGCACATGAGCGGCGCTGGTGGCGCTGACGCGGCCCGAGCGGTTGGCCGAAGGCGCGGCGATCGGCCGGCTGGCCTGCGCCAGCACTGCGCGCGCGACAGGATGCGACGGCACGCGCAGCGCGACAGTGTCCAGGCCGGCGCGGGCGAGGTCGCAGACCGTGCAGCCGCCTGAGACCGGCACGACCAGCGTCAGCGGCCCCGGCCAGAAGGCGCGCGCCAGCGCCAATGCGTTGGCGTCGAACAGCCCCTGCCGTTGCGCCGCCGCCAGATCGGGCAGATGCGCGATCAGCGGGTTGAAGCTCGGCCGCTCCTTGGCGGCATAAATGCCGGCGACGGCCGCGCCGGAGGTCGCGTCCGCCGCCAGCCCATAGACCGTCTCGGTCGGCAGCGCGACAAGCCCGCCTTCGCGCAACAACGCGGCGGCTTCCGCGATGCCGGCTTCGCTTGCCTCCAGATGCCGGGTGATGCGCTGCTGCCGCACGATTGACCTGAGATGGTTTATATATAAACTATATTGCGCTGGTCTGTGATGCGGGTGCTGCCGCGTCGCAAGATCGCGCATTGCCTGCGTGGCGTCGGGGATAGTTCCTCGCTACCATCGCGGCAACGCCAAAATCAAAGATGCGACCCGCCGGCAGGCCGATGCTTGCCAGGCTGAGGTCCGCAAGGTTTCAGGGAGATTTTTCATGAGCTACCGCGCCCCGGTCGATGATATCCTCGCAACGATGCGCCATGTCGCGGGACTGGATGCGCTGATCGCGGAAGGGCTCGCGCCGGAACTCGAGGGCGGCGTCACTGAGGCCGTGCTCGACGAGGCGGCGAAATTCGCCGCCGACGTCATCGCCCCGCTGAACAAGGTCGGCGACAAACATGGCTCGAGCCTGAAGGACGGCGTCGTCACCACGCCGCCGGGCTGGAAGGAGGCCTACACCGCCTGGGCGGAAGCCGGCTGGAACGCGCTGCCGGGGCCGGAGGAGCATGGCGGGCAGGGGCTGCCGGCGCTGCTGCAATCGGCCTGCACCGAGATGTGGAACTCGGCCTCGCTCGCCTTCGCGCTCGGCCCGCTGCTGACCGTCGGCGCCATCGAGGCGCTGCACGCCCATGGCTCCGACCATCTCAAGGCGACCTATCTCGACAAGCTCGTCTCGGGCGAGTGGATGGGCACGATGAACCTGACCGAGCCGCAGGCCGGCTCGGACCTCAACGCGCTGCGCTCCAAGGCCGAGCCTGTCGGGGACGGGACCTACCGCATCACCGGACAGAAGATCTTCATCACCTATGGCGAGCACGGGCTGACCGACAACATCATCCATCTCGTGCTGGCGCGCCTGCCCGATGCGCCGGCCGGCACGCGCGGCATCTCGCTCTTTCTCGTGCCGAAATACCTCGTCAACACCGACGGCTCGCTGGCTGAGCACAACGATCTGCGCTGCTCCGGCATCGAGCACAAGCTCGGCATCCACGCCTCGCCGACCTGCTCCATGGCCTTCGGCGACGAGGGCGGCGCGATCGGCTGGCTGATCGGCGAGGAGAACCGTGGCCTCGCCTGCATGTTCACGATGATGAACAATGCGCGTCTCAACGTGGCGCTGCAGGGCGTCGCCATCGCCGAGCGGGCCTATCAGCAGGCGCTCGCCTTCGCCCGCGAGCGCAAGCAGGGCGCGGCGCTCGATGCGCCCAAGGGCGCGCCGATGAGCCCGATCATCGTCCATCCCGATGTGCGCCGCATGCTGATGGAGATGCGCGCCAAGACGCAAGGATCGCGCGCCATCAGCTATCTGCTCGCCGCCAGCCTCGACCGGGCCAAGCGCGAGACCGATCCGGGCCGCGCCAAGGCGGCGGCCGAGCGCGCCGCGATCCTCACCCCTGTTGCCAAGTCTTACGCCACCGATATCGGCATCGAGGTCGCCTCGACCGGGGTTCAGGTCCATGGCGGCATGGGCTTCGTCGAGGAGACCGGCGCGGCCCAGCATCTGCGCGACGCGCGCATCCTGACGATCTACGAAGGCACCAACGGCATACAGGCGATCGACCTCGCGCTGCGCAAATTGCCCTTGTCGGGCGGCGAGGCGGTCAAGGCGCTGATCGCGGAGATGCGCGGAGTCGTGGGCGAGGTCGAGGCCGCCAACACGCCGGGTTTTGGCCACAGCGCGGCGCGCCTCAAGGCGGCGGTCGATGCGCTCGACCGCGCCACCGAATGGATGCTGGCGACGATGGGCTCAAACCAGGCCGAGGCGCTGGCAGGAGCGACGCCCTATCTCAAGCTCTTCGCGCTCGCCCAGGGCGGCACGGGGCTGGCGAAGAAAGCGCTGGCCTTGCGTAGCGAGGAGGGGGCCTTAAGCCATCTCGCGACCTGCCGCTTCTTCGCCGAGCATCTCGCCACAGAGGCCCCGGCGCTGGCGCTGGCGGTCACGGAAGGGGCCGGCGCGGTCGCGGATTCGGACGCGGTCTTCGCGGCGTGAGCGAGGCGCCGCGCCCGCTCGCCGGCAAGATCTGCCTCGTCGCAGGCGCCTCGCGCGGGCTGGGTCGCGGCATCGCCAAGGCGCTCGGCGAGGCCGGCGCGACCGTGATCGTCACCGGTCGCTCCAGCGAGGCCGGGCCGCGCACCGACCACCGCCCCGAGACGTTCGAGGACACCGCCCGCGAGGTCGAGGCGGCAGGCGGCAAGGGCCATCCCTATCGCTGCGACCACACGCAGGAGCGCGAGGTCGATCAGTTGGTCTCGTGGTGCCTGCGCCGTTTCGGCCGGCTCGATGGCGTCGTCGATGCGGTCTGGGGCGGGAATGAGGGCTATGACGGGCAGCGTTATCCCGATGGCTCGGCCTATGGCGCACCGTTCTGGCGCAGGCCCGTCGCGCGGCTGGCCCAGAGCTTCGAGAGCGGCGTCTATGCGCAGTTGCTGCTGGCGCGCGCCGTCGCGCCCGCCATGGTGCAGATGCGCAGCGGACTGATCGTCACCGTCTCCTTCGACACCGCTGCAGGCTATCTCGGCGATGTCGTCTACGATCTCGCCAAGGCGTCGATGAACCGGCTGACGCTGGCGATGGGCCATGAGTTGAGACCCTTCGGCGTCACGGCGCTGGGCCTCTCGCCCGGCCATGTCCTGACCGAACGCGTCGCCGACGCGGGCCTGGCGGAAGACACGACCGAGAGCCCACTCTATGCCGGCCGCGCGGTGGCGGCGCTGCTCGCCGACCCGGACGTGTCGCGCCATGCCGGCGAGATCCTGCATGTCGCGGACCTTGCCCGCGCCTACGGCTTCACCGACCGGGACGGCGCGCAGCCGGCCCGTTTCAGCATTTCAGAACACTAGGGGAGGCGAACCATGTCGCTCAGGAACAAGACGCTCTTCATCACCGGCGGCTCGCGCGGCATCGGCCTCGCCATCGCGCTCAGGGCCGCGCGCGACGGGGCGAACGTCACCATCGCGGCGAAGACCGCCGAACCGCATCCCAAGTTGGAGGGCACGATCCACACCGCCGCCGCGCAGATCGAGGCGGCCGGCGGCAAATGCCTGCCGCTGATGGTCGATGTCCGCGATGAGGAAAGCGTGGCGGGCGCGATCGCGAAGACGGCCGAGACCTTCGGCGGCATCGACATCGTCGTGAACAACGCCAGCGCGATCTCGCTGACCAACACCCAGATGACCGACATGAAGCGCTACGATCTGATGAACCAGATCAACACGCGAGGCACCTTCATGGTGTCGAAATATGCGATTCCCTTTCTGGAGAAGGCGGAGAACCCGCATATTCTGATGCTCTCGCCGCCGCTCGACATGTCGATGCGCTGGTTTGCGCCGCATCTGGCCTATTCGATCGCGAAATACGGCATGAGCCTGTGCGTGCTCGGCCTTGCCGGCGAACTGGCGGGGAAGGGCATCGCCGTCAACGCGCTCTGGCCGCGCACCACGATCGCGACGGCGGCCGTGCAGAACCTGCTCGGCGGCGACAGGATGGTGCAGGCCAGCCGCACGCCCGAAATCCTGGCCGACGCCGCCCATATGATCTTCAGCAAGCCCTCGCGCGAATTCTCCGGCAACTTCCTGATCGACGACAGCTTCATGGCGGCCGAGGGCGTCACCGATTTCACGCCCTATCGCGTCGATCCGTCCGTGCCGCTGATGCCCGATTTCTTCGTCCCGGCCGACAGCCTGCCGCCGCAAGGCGTCAAGGGCGGGATGTGACGTCCGCCCCCCGTCATCCGTTTGACATCATGGCGCGATGGGAGTTCTTGCGGCGCAACATGAAGCTCGCTTCGCAATCTTCCAGAGTGCCTCGCCATGCTCCTGATCCACGGCATCTGCCCAGAACACAGCGATCGGCTGATCCACCGCACGCTGATGCGGGACGAGCCGATTCCGGGTGGCGCGCTCTGGATCGATTTGCTCAACCCGACCGCGCCTGAGGACAAAAAGGTCGAGACCCATCTCGGCATCTCGATCCCCACGCGTGAGGAGATGCACGATCTCGAACCCTCCGAGATCATCTATTACGAGAACGGCGCGCATTACATGACGGCGCGCGTCATCTGCAAATCCGAGACGAACGTGCCGATACTGGCGGATGTGACCTTCATTGTGACCGAGCGGGCGCTCGTGACGGTGCGCTATGACGAGCCCGGCGCCTTCGACATCTTCCTCAATCGCGTCACCAAGCCAGGCGGCTGCGGCCTCGAACCGGAAGCGGTCATGGAAGGCCTGTTCGAGGCCATCGTCGATCGCGCCGCCGAAGTGCTGCGCGGCGTCGGCGACCGCATCGACAAGGCTTCGCGCCGCATCTTCGACGGAACCTCCTCGGAGGTCGAGCAGGGCGGAGCCTACCAGGCCGTGATCAGGAAAATCGGCCAGTACGAGCACATCATCTCGAATGTGCGCGAAAGCATGGTCTCGGTCGAGCGCGTGCTGCTCTATCTGTCGGCCAATTTCAAGCGACCCAAAAAGGCGGCCAGCGGCTTTTCGCCGGAATGGCGAACCTCGATCCGCGACGTGCAGGCGATCGAGGAGCACGCTACCTTCCTCTCGAGCAAGCTGCAGTTCATGCTCGAGGCGACGCTGGGTCTCGTCAGCCTGGAGCAGAACAAGATCATCAAGCTGTTCTCTGTCGTCTCGGTCGTGATGATGCCGCCGACGCTTATCGCCTCGATCTACGGCATGAATTTCAAGGCGATGCCGGAGCTGGACTGGGGGTTCGGCTACCCGATGGCGCTCGGCATGATGGTGCTCTTCGCCGTCATGCCCTATCTTTTCTTTCGCTGGAAGAAGTGGCTCTAGCGCCAGTCCGGTGGCTGGCGTAAGCCGGGCGAAAATGAGTTTGCGACCGATGAGCGTCGTCGGCATGCTGTGGGCGCAAATCGGCGCCACTTTTCCAGACCATGATCGAGCGATCGGCGCGGTCTCCCGCGACGCGGGACGAAGCCACTGATGACGACGCCGCAACTCCTGTCCGTATCGCTTGTCGTGGTGATGATGGCTGCATTCCTCTGGGGCCGCCTGCGCTACGACATCGTGGCGATGCTGGCGCTGCTGGCAGGCGTCGCGGTCGGCGTGGTGCCGACGGGCGAAGCGTTCAAGGGTTTCTCCGACGACATCGTCATCATCGTCGGCAGCGCGCTCGTGCTGAGCGCGGCCGTGGCGCGCTCGCGCGTGATCGAGCGGCTCTTGACCAAGGTCGCGCCCAATATCGGCTCGACGCAGGCGCAGGTGGCGCTGCTGGTCGTGATCGTCGCGGTGATGTCGGCGATCATCAAGAACATCGGCGCGCTCGCGATGATGCTGCCGATCGCCTACCAGCTCGCCCGCAAGGGCGGCATCTCGCCTTCGGTCTTCCTGATGCCGATGGCATTCGCCTCCCTGCTCGGCGGCATCGTCACGCTGGTCGGCACCTCGCCCAACGTCATCGTGGCGCGGCTCAGGGCCGAACTCGGCGGCCAGCCCTTCGGCATGTTCGACTTCACGCCCGTCGGCATCGTCGTGGCGCTGGCCGGTTGCGCCTTCCTGGCGGTCGGATACCGGCTCCTGCCGCGCGATCGCAGGGGCGCCGTCTCGCTCGATCAGGCGATCGAGATCAAGGACTACGTCACCGAGGCGTTGATCCGTGAGAAATCGGCGTTGGCCGGGAAGGCCGTCGCCGATCTCAAGACGATGAGCGGCGGCGAGATCCAGATCGTGGCGATCCTGCGCGGCGAGCGACGGCTGCAGACGCCGCTGCCCGATGCCGAACTGCGGCCGGGCGACACCCTGCTGCTGAGCGGAGAGGCCGCCGTTCTGGAGCGCGTCGTCGCCGAAGGCGGGCTCGATCTCGTGGGCAAGGACCGGCCGACCGAGAAGCGCGATTCGCTCGATCCCGATCTCGTCAGCGAAGCGATCATCGGCCCGCATTCCGGTCTGATCGGCCAATCCGCCGGCGATATGGGCCTGCATGCGCGCTTCGGCGTCAACATGATCGCGATCAGCCGCTCGGGCGAGCGCTTCTCGCAGCGCCTGCGCGACATCCGCTTACGCGCCGGCGACATCGTCGTCATCCAGGGAGACGAGAAGCTGCTGCCCGAGAAGCTGGTGGAACTCGGCCTGTTGCCTCTGGCCGAGAGGCTGGTGGCGCTCGGCTCGACGCGCCGGGCCGTGCTGACCGTCTCGATCGCGCTCGCCGCCGTGGTCGCGCTGGCTGCGGGCCTTGCGCCGGTGCCGCTCGTCTTCTTCTCGGCCGCCGTGCTGCTGATCGCGCTGCGCTGCGTGCCGCTGCGCGAGGCCTATCAGAGCATCGACGCGCCGATCCTGCTGATGCTGGCCGCGCTCATCCCGCTCAGCGATTCGCTGCGGGCGACCGGCGCGACCGACGTCTTCGCGGGCTGGCTGGCGCAGGTCGGTTCTGGCCTGCCAGGCTGGGCTGGGGTTACGCTCATCATGGCGGCGGCGATGGCGGTGACGCCCTTCCTCAACAACGCCGCCGCCGTGCTGGTGATGGCGCCGATCGGCGCGGGCTTCGCCGCCAAGCTCGGCTACAATCCCGACGCCTTCCTGATGGCGGTGGCGATCGGGGCCGCCTGCGACTTCCTCACCCCGATCGGCCACCAGTGCAACACGCTGGTGATGGGGCCGGGCGGATACCGCTTCAGCGACTATCCGCGCCTGGGCGCGCCGCTTTCGCTGATCGTGCTGGCGGTGGCGGTGCCGATGATCCTGCTGGTCTGGCCGCTGACGTGACGCGGCTGCGTCACGCGGATGCTTCGGCGCGCGCGACCATGTCGCCAAGCGCGATCCCGCCGCCCTCGATGATACGCGCCGTGATGCCGCCATGGCCGCGCACGGCGTTGTAGCCGCCGGGGCCCAGAATTTCCTCCATCCGCGAACAGGGGTGGCATTCGCCGGTCCATTCCAGCAATGCCTCGCCCAGCCGGAACCGCCTGTCCTTCAGCGCGGCGAGGTTGATGCCGGATACGACGATGTTCCGGCGCAGCGCCTCGGGCAGAACCGCGCCCCGGCCGAGATGGGAGGCGATCGCCGACAGATGCTCGGACTGGATCAGGGTGAGGTGACGCGCCCCTCCGGTGCGGCTGGCGTAATGGTCGCCGATCAGGCCTTCGACCGGGTCGAGGCGGGCCGTCTCGACCGCGAGCATCGGCGCGCGTCGGGCGGGCCTCAAGCCGATCCAGCTCACGAGACCCGGCCGCATGGGCCCGTCGATCAGCCGGGCGAGCGGGGAGGCGGGGTTGAGTGGCACGAGGTCAGCCCAGCACCCGCGCCATCACATCCTTCAGCCCGCCGGCGTCCCGCTCCAGCCAGCCCGGAACGGGCAGGTTCTTCGAGCGCAGGAACGCGGGGTTGAACAGCTTCGACTGGTAGCGCGTGCCGTAGTCGCACAGGATCGTCACGATGGTGTGGCCCGGACCCATCTGCTTCGCCAGCCTGATCGCGCCGGCGACGTTGATGCCCGACGAGCCGCCCAGGCACAGGCCCTCATGCTCCAGCAGGTCGAAGACGATCTGCACGGCCTCGGCGTCGGGAATCTGGAACGAGACATCGACGGGCGCGCCCTCGATGTTCCTGGTGATCCGGCCCTGTCCGATGCCTTCGGTGATTGAGGAGCCTTCCGACTTCAGTTCGCCGGTGGTGTAGAAGGAGTGCAGCGCCGCGCCCATCGGGTCGGCGAGGCCGATCGTGACCTTCGGATTGCGCGCCTTGAGCGCCATGCCGACGCCTGCCAGCGTGCCGCCCGAGCCGACCGCGCAGATGAAGCCATCGACCTTGCCGCCCGTCTGCTCCCAGATCTCGGGGCCGGTCGTCTCGATATGGCCCTGCCGGTTTGCGGTGTTGTCGAACTGGTTGGCCCAGACCGCGCCGTTGGGTTCGGTCTTGGCCAGCTCCTCGGCGAGGCGGCCCGAGACCTTCACATAGTTGTTCGGGTTGGCGTAGCCGACAGCCGGGACCTCGACCAGCGTCGCGCCCGCCAGCCGCAGCATGTCCTTCTTTTCCTGCGATTGCGTCTCCGGGATGACGATGACAGAGCGATAGCCGAGCGCATTGCCGACCAGCGCGATGCCGATGCCGGTGTTGCCGGCCGTGCCCTCGACGATGACGCCACCCGGCCGCAGTGCCCCGCGCGCTTCCGCGTCGCGGATGATGGCGAGCGCGGCGCGGTCCTTGACCGACTGGCCGGGGTTCATGAACTCGGCCTTGCCGAGGATGGCGCAGCCTGTCTCGGCCGAGGCCTGGCGGAGCTTGATCAGGGGCGTGTTGCCGATCGCCTCGATGACGCCGTCGCGGATGGTCATGTCGAAATTTCCCTGTTTGGCTCTGACCTGATAGGCGAAAGCATCCGACAAATCACCAGTCAGCCCGCGCATGCCCCTTGCCGAAAAACCCGTGCCTGAGCGCAGGCTCGCGATGAACGAAATTCTGACGATCGCCCGCCTCGGCCAGCGCGGCGACGGCGTCGCCGACACCGATGACGGGCAGGTCTTCGTGCCTTGCGCCCTGCCGGACGAGACGGTGCGCGTCGTGCGCGACGGCGAGCGCGGCCAGTTGGTCGAGATCATCGCGCCGGCCGCCTCGCGTATCGCCGCGATCTGTCCGCTGTTCACGCGCTGCGGCGGCTGCGCGGCCCAGCATATGGAGGAGGGGCTCTATCGCGCCTGGAAGCGCCAGCAGGTCGTCACCGCGCTGCAGCGCGCCGGGATCGAGGCCCCGGTGGCCGAGGTCGTCGATGCCCATGGCCAAGGCCGCCGCCGCGTCACCTTTCACGCCCGCCGCGAAGGGCCAGACATGCAAGGACTTGGCATGATGGTCGGCTTCATGGCGGCCCGGACGCATGACCTCGTCTCCGTCGAGGCCTGCCCTGTGCTGTCGCCCGGTCTCGCCCGCGCGCCGGCCGCGGCGCAACTCCTGGCGAACCGGCTCGGCGGCTCCAACAAGCCGCTCGACATCCAGATCACGGCGTCCGACGCCGGACTCGATGTCGATATCCGGGGCCACGGTCCGGCCGGCGACAAGCTCCGGCTCTCGCTGACGGACGCCGCCGGGCGGCTCGATCTGGCGCGGCTGTCGATGCATGGCGAGATCGTGGTCGAGCGCCGCCCGCCGCAACAACGCATGGGCAAGGCGATGGTCGCGCCCGCGCCCGGCGGCTTCCTGCAGGCCACGGTCGCGGGCGAGGAGACGATCGCGGCTTTGGTGCTGGCCGCCCTGCCGAAGAAGGGCAAGCGCGCCGCCGACCTGTTCTCCGGCTGCGGGCCGATCGCGTTTCGGCTGGCGGAGCGGATGCAGGTCCATGCGGTCGAGAGCGACAAGGCGGCGATGCTGGCGCTGACGCGGGCGGCAGGCATGACGCAAGGCTTGAAGCCCATCGCGACCGAGACGCGCGACCTGTTCCGTCGCCCGCTGCTGGAGCACGAACTGAACGCTTTTGAGGCTGTGGTGCTCGATCCGCCGCGCGCCGGGGCCGAAGCGCAAGTGCGCCGGCTCGCCGCCTCGACGGTGGGCACGGTGATCTACGTCTCCTGCGATGTCGGCAGTTTCGCCCGCGACGCCGCGATCCTGATCGCTGGCGGCTATGCGCTGGGAAGCGTCACGCCGGTCGACCAGTTCCGCTATTCCGCCCATATCGAACTGGTCGGCGTCTTCAGGCGCACTGGCACGCGTTGATGCACGGAGGGCCGATGAGCAGCGATATCCTCGAACAGATGGCGGCGGTCGTCGGCGCGAAAAACGTCGTCACGCAAGCCGACGCGATGGTCCCCTATCTCAAGGAATGGCGCGATCTGTTTCGCGGCACGGCCCGCGCCGTGGTCCGTCCGGGCTCGACGGAAGAGGTCGCGGCGCTGGTCAAGCTCGCGGCGGCGACGGCGACGGCGCTGGTGCCCCAGGGCGGCAATACCGGCCTCGTCGGCGGCCAGATTCCCGTGGCCGAAGGGCGCGAGATCATCCTGTCGCTGCAGCGGCTCGATACGATTCGCGCAGTCGATGCCGACAGCGACACCATGTCGGTCGAGGCCGGCGTCACGCTCCAGCGTGCGCAGGAGGCTGCCGAAGCGGCTGGTCGGCTCTTCCCGCTCTCGCTGGCCTCGGAAGGCTCCTGCACCATTGGCGGCAATCTCTCGACCAATGCCGGCGGCACCGCCGTGCTGGCTTATGGCAATGCCCGCGAGCTCTGCATGGGGCTGGAGGTCGTGCTGGCCGACGGCCGGATCTGGAACGGCCTGCGCAGCTTGCGAAAGGACAACACCGGCTACGATCTGAAGAACCTCTTCATCGGCGCGGAAGGCACGCTCGGCATCATCACCGCGGCCGTGCTGAAGCTGTTCCCGCTGCCCGCCGCGCGCGCCACCGCCTTCCTGGCGGTGCCGAGCCCCGAAGCCGCTCTGGCGCTGCTGAATGCTGCGAAAGCGGGGGCGGGCGGCACGGTCACGACCTTCGAGCTGATGTCGCGCTTCTGCATCGAGATGGTCCTGCGCCATGCCTCGGGCGCGCGCGATCCGCTGTCGGAGCCCTCGCCCTGGTATGTGCTGATGGAATTGTCCTCGCAGTCGCCCTCCGGGCTCGACGAGGCGGCCGAGACGTTCCTGGGCGCGGCTCTGGAGCAGGGCCTCGTCACCGATGCGGCGCTGGCGGGCTCGCTCGCCCAGCGCGCCGATTTCTGGAAGCTGCGCGAGATGCTGTCGGAGGTGCAGACCCATGAGGGCGGCTCGATCAAGCACGACGTCTCGGTGCCGCTCCATGCCGTGCCGGAGTTCATTGCCCGCGCCTGCGAGGTGGTGACGACGATGGTTCCCGGCTGCCGGCCGGTTCCGTTCGGCCATATGGGCGACGGCAACATTCACTTCAACGTCAGCCAGCCTGTCGGCGCCGACAAGGCGGGCTACATTGCCCGCTGGAGCGAGATGAACGCGGCCGTCCACGCCATCGTCAGCGAACTCCACGGCTCGATCTCGGCCGAGCACGGCATCGGCCGCCTGAAGCGCGACCTGCTGCCGGGGGTCAAGGACCCGGTCGAACTGGCGCTGATGCGGACGCTCAAGGCGACGCTCGACCCGCAGGGGATTCTGAATCCGGGCGCGGTGCTGGCCGGCTGAGTTCCAACAGTTTGCTGTGATTCTGGCTTCTGGTGTTGGAACGCGCGGTCTGCCAAGGACGACCTATTGCAGGTCGGCGAAGGCCTGCTGCAAGCGCGCGGACGCCTCGGCCACGACGGCGCGCGGCGTCGCGAGGTTGAAGCGCAGGAAGCTGTCGCCGCCCAGCCCGAAGCTCGGGCCATGATTGACCGCGATCCGCGCCTGCTTCTCGATGCGGGCGGTGAACTCCGCCGGCGTCATGCCCGTGCCCGCAAAATCGACCCAGGCCAGATAGGTCGCCTCCAGAGGCATCGAGCGGACGCCCGGTATGGCGTTCACGGCCTCGTCGAACAGGCGTCGGTTGCCGTCGAGATAGGCCGTAAGCTGATCGACCCAGGCCGCGCCGTCCTCGCTATAGGCGGCGGTGGCCATCATCATGCCGAACGAGTTCGGCGAGATGCCGAGCGCGTTCATCCGCGCCTGGAACGGTGCGCGCAGCGCCTTGTCCGGGATGATGACGTTGCCGATATGGGCGCCGGCGATGTTGAAGGTCTTGGTCGTGGCGGTCATCATCACCAGACGGTCGAGGATGTCGGGCGCGGCGAGCGGCATGACGGTGTGCGTCTGGCCCGGCATCAGCAGGTCGTGGTGGATCTCGTCGGAGACCAGCAGCAGGTCGTGGCGCACGCAGAAATCGGCGATGGCGCGCAGCTCCTCGCGGGTCCAGACCCGCCCGCCCGGGTTGTGCGGCGAGCACAGGATCAGCATCGACTCAGTTCCCGTCATCCGGGCGTCCCAGCCGGCGATGTCGAGGACGTAGCGGCCATCGTCGAGCGCGAGCGGGCACTCCACCACCTGCCTTCCGCACGCTTTCACGATGCGGGCGAAGGCGTGGTAGACCGGCGTCATCAGCACGACGCCGTCACCGGGCCTGGTATAGGCCTCGACGCAGAGCGCCGTGCCGTTGACCAGCCCGTGGGTGGTGAAGATCGAGGCCGGTTCGACCTCCCAGCCATGGCGCGTCTTCATCCACCAGCAGATCGCGTCGCGGCTTGCTTTGTCGTCGCCGAAATAGCCGTAGACGCCGTGCCGGGCCATATCCTCCAGAGCCGTCTGCACGCAGGCAGGCGGCCGGAAGTCCATGTCGGCGACCCACATGGCGATGCCGTCCTCGGCCGGGACGCCGTAACTGGCCTCCATCATGTCCCATTTGGCCGAGTGGGTGCCGCGGCGGTCGATCGGCAGGTCGAAATCGGGCCTGGTCGCCATCGTCATCGTTCTCGGATCGCGGAGGGGGGTCGGCGGTCAGGAATATTGTTCTACGCCGGCGCTCATACGGGGAAAGTCATTCTCCGTGAAGAGCGTTCCATAAAGTGCTCCTTACGGCGTCGCGACATAGCCGTCCCGCCTCGGATCGGCCGCGCCTGTCAGCACCCCCGTCGCCGGGTCGCGCGACACGGCCTGCATGCCGCCGCATTTCATCGTCCAGCCGACATCGAAGGCCTCGATCTCGTGGCCTCGCGCGACCAGCGCCGCGATCGTCTCCGGCGCGATCCGGTTCTCGGCCTGGATGAAGCGTCCGTCCCAGAGCCGCGCGCGCGGCGCCTCGATCGCCGCCTGCAAAGGCAAGCCGAAATCGAGATGCTGCACCATCGCCTGCGCTTGAGTCTGCAGGATGCCGTATGAGCCGGGCGTCCC